>Ga0181526_10000036_pt1 | contig 135695 bp, 107 predicted proteins | sample PEATcosm2014_Bin_35_FD_119750 | JGI IMG/M metagenome (GOLD analysis project Ga0181526, IMG submission 119750) | Peatland microbial communities from MTU Mesocosm Facility, Houghton, MI, USA - PEATcosm2014_Bin06_30_metaG | ecosystem: Environmental > Terrestrial > Soil > Wetlands > Peat | place... | reverse complement strand
GCCTATGCCATCAACCTGCCCGGAACGCCGGTTGCATCCACGCCAGCCTTCTCGATCGCGTCTGGCAATTACACCTCGGCGCAGACGGTCAGCATCTCCGACACAACCACCGGAGCGACGATCTATTACACCACCGACGGTTCAACGCCGACGGTCAGTTCAAACCTCTATAGCAGCGCCATCGCGGTATCCTCCACCGAGACGCTCCAGGCCATCGCGATCGTCAGCGGCTATAGCAACAGCGCAATCGCCGCGGCCGCCTACACCTTCAACCTGCCTCAGGCTCAGGTTGCCGCGCCGCACTTCTCGATCGGCACCGGCACTTACCCCTCGGCACAGACCGTCTCTATCACCGATGCAACCGCTGGCGCGACGATCTACTACACCACCGACGGATCGACGCCAACCGCAAATTCAAACCTGGCCAATGGTCCCATCACGGTATCTTCGACCGAGACCCTCACGGCGATCGCTATCGTTGCCGGCGACACCAACAGCGAGGTCGTCTGGGCCACCTATACCATCAACCCGGCCGCGCCCGATTTCACGATCAGTGCGTCGAACACCTCGGCCACGATGCTCCAAGCGAGTCCGGCGGTCTTTAACCTCACGGTAACTCCGCTCAATACAACTACCTTCCCCGCCAGTCTAACGCTGGTAGCCACCGGCTTGCCCACAGGCGCGACGGCAACATTCTCGCCGGCCAGCATCGCGTCGGGAGCGGGTACCACCCCGGTCACGATGACGATCAGCCCATTGCAGAGTTCCGCGCTGACTCAACCTGCCGGCAGCATGGTTGGCAAGCTCGCACCTTTCTCGCTGGCTCTTCTGCTGTTGCCCTTTGCAGGCAAACTGCGCAAGTCAGGCAAACGGTTGGGACGCATGCTCATGGTTCTGCTGTTGCTCTTTGCAGGCGGGGCGGCCATGGCCGGGATGAGCGGCTGCGGTTCCACAAACGGCATCTTTGGCCAGATGCCCAAGGCGTACACGGTAACAGTGACCGGAACCATGGGTACGGTCTCGCACTCCACCACTACCATTCTGATCGTGCAGTAACAAGGAGAGCTTACGATGCGTGTTTCGATTCGCGGAAGAGCGCTCCTTGTGAGCGCATGCATGTTCGCTGGGTCCGCAGGTTGGGCCCAGCAAAACCAAAAATCGGCCACAACGGCGATCTCGACCGATCTGGCCGTGACCTTCGCCACCGAGCGGTCGGAGGTAGCGCCTGGCCAATGCTGCTTCTGGTACAAGGGCGGCGGGGCCGACGCGGCGGTGACTTTCTGGAAGGGGCTGGGCATTGCCGCCAGCCTCACCGGAGATCATGCCTCGAATGCCATACCCGGCATCGACAGCAACAATATCACATTTCTCGCCGGGCCGCGCTACACCTGGACAACCTCTGCGGGCAATTCCAATAAGCCGCGCTTGCAACTCTTTGGCCAGGGACTCTTCGGCGGCGCACACGGTTTCGACAGCCTCTATCCGACAAGCACCGGGGTTACCTCCACCGCCAGCTCGTTTGCCATTCAGGCAGGCGGCGGCCTTAACCTACTGCTGACCAAACACTTCGGCCTGCGCCTGATCGAGGCAGACTATGTAAGAACCGCAATGCCCAACGGCTACGACAACACGCAAACCGACCTGCGGCTGGCCTTCGGTGCGACTTACCACATTGGCGCCGCCGCCGCAGCGCCGCTGCCCGTAACTCTGGCGTGCTCCGCCAATCCCGTTTCGATCTTTCCCGGCGACCCCGTTACGGTAACTGCGACGGCCGGCAATCTCGATCCCCGGCTAACTCCGGTCTATAACTGGTCGGGTTCCGGTGTAACTGGAAACGGAGTTACGGCGACCGTTGCTACAGCTGCGTTGGCACCGGCAAGTTATACGGTGAAATGCGGAGTAAAGGAAGTCAAGTCCGGCAAGCAGGAGCTGAAGCCGTGGGAGTCCGCCGAGGCATTGGCCAGTTTCATGGTGAAGGCCTTCGAGCCGCCAACGATCAGCTGCTCGGCCAGCCCTGCCACCATCAAGCCGGGGGAGATGAGCACCATCACCGCCAGCGGTATCAGCCCGCAAAATCGCCCGCTGACTTATGGCTACTCGGCCGCCTCCGGAACAGTGAATGGCAACGGCACGACGGCGACTTATACTTCTACGGGCGCGCCCACAGGTTCGACCGCAATCGCCTGCAACGTCTCCGATGACAAGGGTCAGACGGCTACGGCGTCGACCAGCGTGACTATCACTGCCCCCTATGTCGCGCCCATTCCGCACACACAAGCGTTGTGTTCGATCAGCTTCGCAACTGACAAGAAGCGCCCCACGCGCGTAGACAACGAAGCCAAGGCCTGCCTTGATGAGGTTGCTCTGAACCTGCAGAACCAGCCCGATGCCAAGGCTGTGGTAGTGGGCGAGGCGACCGCCGGCGAACTGGCTCCAAAGAAGACCGCCAAGCGCGCCAAGGCCGAGAACCCGGCCGCCGAGCGCGCCGTCAATGTCAAGGACTACCTGGTCACTGAAAAAGGCATCGACGCCTCCAGAGTCAGTTTCGTAACCGGCACGGCAGACGCCCAAATAGTAGAAGACTACCTAGTACCTCCGGGCGCAGACTTCTCCTCCGATGTCACAGGAACCAGGCCAGTCGATGAAGCCACAGTGCAACCTCAACCACGCAAGCCCCTAGCTGTAAGGCCTGCAAAGAAGAAATGAGCCGCGGCGCTGGCCAGACAACTCACTCCTGAACTTGCGGCGGTGGGCCAGTTGTGCTGCCGCGGGGAGCGAATCACTATCACGACTCTACCCGTGCAACGGTTATTGCAACTCGGCCTAAATCGCCGGAGAAACCTTTGCGATCCTAAGCAAACGCGACGGAGCCCGCCGGCAATCCGGCTCCAAAAAGGAAGAGAACAATGAAAGAGAGAAATACGATGCTCCTATTGCCCAATCTGCAAGCAGTATTGCGCTCTGGAATGAAGCGAGGTTGCGGATTCGCGGTTCTCTGCTACTGTCTGCTTCTCGCATTTGCAGCACCCGCCCATTCGCAAGCTGAATGGACCTGGATGGACGAGGACGGCTACGTGAACTCAGGGGGATCCTACGGCGTGTTGGGACAGCCGTCCACGGTAACCGTGCCGGGGAGCCGCCAGGGTGGGGCTACTTGGATCGATAAGAGCGGAAACCTCTGGCTCTTTGGCGGCGATGGTTTCGACGGTTCATACCCTACGCCAAACGAAGGCAATGAGAACGACCTGTGGGAGTTCAATCTGACTACGTTGGAATGGACCTGGGTGGGAGGAAGCAAGATCTGTATGAAGCCTGGAGTCTACGGCACTATGGGCACACCTGCCCCTGCAAACATTCCCGGAGCACGCTCGTCGGGATCCAGTTGGGCCGACAGCAGCGGCAACTTCTGGCTCTTTGGCGGTTTGGGCTACGATTCCGACGGCACGTATGGCTCATTAAACGACCTGTGGGAGTTCGATCCGACTACGTTGGAATGGACCTGGATGGGTGGGAGCAATACGATCTCCGTCATGGGAGATGGAAATTATGGAATGTACGGAACCTACGGTACGCTTGGTACGCCCGCTTCAGGCAACCAGCCCGGAAGCCGATATAACGCCAACACCTGGATCGACGGCAACGGCAACCTATGGCTGTATGGCGGCTTTGGCTACGATCAGAGCTGGAATGGTGGCTGGCTCAACGATCTCTGGGAGTACAACTTCGCAACGAATCAGTGGACCTGGCAGGGCGGACCCACTAGCATGTCCTGCCCGTGGGCTTGTTCCGGGCCCGGAGCCTATGGGAGTTTAGGCATTCCTGCTTCGGGGAACATTCCGGCGGGCCGTGAAGGGGCCACTAGCTGGAATGATAGCAGAGGCAATTTCTGGTTATTCGGCGGATATTCTCCCGATAACACCGATTATAAGAACGTCATGAACAACGAGCTTTGGGTTCTCAATTCATCCTCGAAGGAATGGACATGGATGGGCGGGGCCGGCGCGGGAGGGAGCAATTTTAACCAAGCCGGAGTTTACGGGACGTTGGGGACGCCTGGTGCGGGAAACACTCCCGGTGCGCGCTGGTTAGCGTCGGGATGGAGTGACTCGAGCGGGAATCTCTGGCTTTTTGGCGGCGATGGCTTCGACACGTTTGGAAATCGAGATGACTTGAATGACCTTTGGGTCTTCAATCCGGTCACACTTGAATGGGCGTGGATGGACGGCGACAAGAGCACCACAAATTGCCAACCGAACGGTTGTGGCCAGCCGGGAATCTACGGAACGATGGGAACGCCAGCTCAGGGAAACCTCATTGGAGGCCGCTACGGCGCCAGCACCTGGTATCTCAGTAACGGGGACTTCTGGGTATTTAGCGGTTGGGGCGCCGGTCCCTATGGACCGATCGGCGATCTGGGCGACATGTGGTTGTTTCAGCCATCGGTCCCCCCGACCGCTACGCCCACGTTCTCATTACCTACCGGCGATTACACCTCAACACAAACCGTCACCCTCTCCGACACAAACGCCCTCGCAGCCATCTACTACACCACCGATGGCACGGTGCCCACCACCGGCTCAACTCTGTACTACGAGCCCACCATCAGAACCAAGCCCATCACCGTATCGTCAACTGAAACCATCCAAGCCATCGCTGTCGCTCCGGGAGACCTCAGCAGTACGGTCGCCTCGGCCACTTACACCATCCTTACCACGCAGACCATTACCTTCGGCCCAATTGCGGCGCAAACGGTAGGAACGCCACTGACGCTTGCGGCGACAGCCAATTCCGGCCTGCCGGTCAGCTATACCTCAACCACGCCCGCCGTCTGCACCGTCTCCGGCTCAACGGCCACGTTCCTCGCGGCTGGCACCTGTTCGATCACCGCTTCGCAGGCCGGCAACGCAACCTACGCAGCGGCTACGCCGGTTACGCAGAGCTTCACCGTCAATGGCACAGAGCAGGTGATCACCTTCGGCTCGATTGCAACCCAGACGGTGGGGACGCCGCTAACGCTCGCGGCTACAGCCAGTTCCGGCCTGCCGGTCAGTTTCACAAGCACCACGACAAGTGTCTGCACAGTCAGCGGCGCGACGGCCACATTTGTTGCGTCAGGCACGTGCACCATCGATGCAAACCAGACCGGCAACAGCACCTACGCGGCAGCTCCAACAGTTGCGCAGAGCTTCAATGTAGTCGCTCTCCCTGCAACCGCAACTCCGACCTTCACGCTCCCGGCTGGCACCTACACCTCGACGGAGCAAACCGGCATCTCTGACACCACGGCCAGCGCAGTAATTTACTACACAACCGATGGGTCAACACCTACAGCCAGCTCGACCAAGTACAACGGCCCTGTTGCTATTTCGGCCTCCGAAACCCTCAAGGCCATTGCGGTGGCCCCCGGCTCCAGCAGCAGTGCGGTTGCATCGGCAACCTACACGCTGAATATGACCGCCTCGGTCCCCGTGATTTCACCGTCGGGCGGCACCTATACAACAGAGCAGACGGTCACCCTCTCCGACTCCACGGGCGGCGCGGCGATCTATTACACCACCAACGGCGCAACGCCCACCACCAGCTCAATGCTCTACTCCGGCCCCATCACGATATCGGCCACTGAGGCCATCAAGGCCATCGCTGCGGCTAAAGGTTACAGCAACAGTGCGGTCGTTTCAGCGACTTACACCATCAACCTGCCCGCAGCCGCGACGCCAACCTTCTCGGTCCTGGCCGGCACATACGCAACCTCGCAGACGGTCACTCTCTCCGATACCACTTCCAACACAACGATTTACTACACCACCAATGGCACGACGCCCACAACCAGCTCCGCCGTTTACGCAAACGCGATCACGGTATCGGCCACCGAGACTCTGCAAGCCATCGCCGCGGCCAACGGCTACAACAACAGTGCGGTTGCCACGGCCACTTACACCATCAACCCAGGCGCATTCGCGTGCCACATCATTTACACGATCACGCCGCAAAACACAACTGCATTCGGCGCGACGATCACCATCGAAAACACCGGCACGGCCGCGATCGGCAGCTGGACGCTGACCTGGACCTTCGCCAACGGGCAAGAGATTACGCAGCTCTGGAACGGAAATGAAACTCAGGCTGGTGCGAAAGTGACGGTGACCAACCCGAGTTACAACACCGGCATTCCTGCCGGAACCAGCTACACCGGCATGGGATTCAATGGCGCCTGGAACGGCACCACCAACACAGCACCCACGTCGTTCGCCGTAAACGGAACAACGTGTAAATAGAACATTCTACCGGCGCATTGCAATACCGATAGATAGGCAGGGTGGAGCAGGCCGATTGACCTGCTCCACCATAACTTCCCGTAATCAGCCCTTCTGGAGCCAAAGCTATTGCGTCCTCCTACTCAAGATACTGAATGCGGTTTGGCATTTGGCAACAGCCCGGTGGCTCCGGCAACACGGATGTAGCTCCGCGATTGCCGCCGACTCTTCCCCAATCATGGCCAATGCCCGCCGGGGCCTTGCACGAATGCAGGGAGTGTGTGCAAACCGATTGAGTTTGACCCCTTCCAAGCCATGCGCCACAGTTCTGTCGAGAATGACGGAAAACTCAAGAAGCAGCGAGGCAAGATCATCCGATAAGTGCATTTTTAAGATATATATAGGTTGATCCGGCAGATGGAGGCGAACTAGAGCAAAACAACAGGAATACCAAGATGTGGACCGCGATACGTTGGAACCGTGTCAAGAACACAATCTGCGAGGCAAAAAACTGTCGCGTACGGTAAGTAGTTGAATATAAAAGATTAATTGGTGGGCCTGATCGGGATCGAACCGATGAGCCACAATTCTGCAAGCACCTCGGCGAGTTTAGAATCCAGCCTGTCATACTCACAGACACAGGGGGGCGGACAAAAGTCGGACAAAAATGGGTGTCGCAAGAGCCGAACCCGCATCAACACTGGGGCTTGGCCCAATTCGATAAAGGTCTGCAGAACCTTTATGCGCCGGTTCGATCCCGGCCCGCGCCTCCAACATCTCCCCTTAAATCCAGCGTTTTCTGCACACAAGGCCTTTTCAGGCTGGTGTGTCTATTCCGTCCTCAATTGTGGTAAATCGACGAAAATCGTGCTGGATCGTGCGCGGGGTCGGACCAAGACCGGACCGGAATTTCGGCATTTCGACGACCTATGGATCCCCGAATGGACCTCGCCCGAGGGCCTTCGAGAGCCCTCGGTGATTGAGCTTCCAGAAGTTCCCTCCCTACGATCTCTAGTTCCTCACTTCACCGGCAGGGTAGCGCAAGAGGCGAGCCCTTCCCAGGGCCGGACAAAACTCTCCTGTTTTGTGGCGTGGCGTCCAAATCGGTGTTGCTGGTGTACTCCTTGCCCCTGTATTCGAAGCGTTAGTGCCACTTCCCATTTCTTGCTGGAGCATCAGCAAATCAAGGAACCCACAAAACCGGGTGGATCGTTCATTCACCTCTTCCTGCTCCATGCAGGAAGAAATGCGACGGGGTCTGATAGCAATTCTGTGCGCTTGATCAATGGTGAGGTAGACCGCCGAATCTGTAAGTGAGACTCAAGCTCGCGTACGAGGGGATACGAACCCCGGTTATCTCTAGAGCAGCAGATGGGTAGAAGTTCTCCAGGGTTTGACCGCTGAACCCTTTCGCCATCAGTAGGTTTAGTCCGATGTTTATGCGCCCCTCGTCAAATGGACGTGCGATATTCGCGCGGAATTCTCTGACCGAGACGCCGACGCATTGCGCGCTGGGATCGGGATTGCAGCCGGTGCCGAGGGGTTTAGCGCCGACGTATTCGAATTCGCCCTTCGCCAGCAGATGCAAGGGCAGCTTCTCCGAGACGCCGAGAAGATCGAGGATAATACGTGGTGCCTCGGCTGTTGGTTGGCCAGAGTCGATATCGCGGGCGTCCGCCTTAGAAAAAGTCGCAAGAAGCGAGCCGTCGCTGAAGTTCTGCCTCAACGCAGCGGAGAGAAAGCGGAGTCGCCCTGGCCCCTGCTCCTCCTGCAATCCTGTATCCGGATCGATCTTGGCCAACTGTTCTGCGGTCGTTACATGCCCAAGGGTCAGCTTGAGGTCCGTATGCGCTATCGCCTTGTTGGTGACCAATTGATAGGAGTGTGCGCGGCTCACCGGAGTTCCGTGTGCCGTTCCGGTTCCGATTCTTGGATCTTCGGTAAAGAACGATTCGCCAGCACTGGCCGAGATAAGAGGAGCCCATTTTGCTGGACCGGGAAGGACGGAGACGGTGGCTTTGGGGGAGTTGACGCCGGCCCACTCGTGAAATGAGTGCTGCGCCAGTACCAGATCCTGATTGTCAAAGTCGATTTGGTCGCGCCGCCAACCCGCGTAGTAGCGGAGGTGACTTCCGAACGCGCCCTGAACTGCGGCATACGGGGTGATTGGCGTAATCGTTACATTGCTTCCGTCCACTTTGGTGAATGGCCCGTAGGCCATATCGCCAGGGCTATAGAAGTTGTAATGATCGAGATCGTCCCTGCGTGGCGCTTCACGCTCGAATTCGAGACCGGCTAGCGACGACAGCCTGTCGTCGATTCTGTTCGCATAGTTGGCGCTGCTCCCCGCAACAGTCCGGAATTCGCTTTGTCGAATCAGCCCCTGCCCGAAATCCGAGTAGAGCGCGAGATTGTAAGTGCGGAAGAATCCAGAGAACTGGAATTGCTGCTTCCCGCTCACGGTCCATGCATTGTTGAGCGCGATGAGCGCAGTGTGCGTTTGGTCCTTTTGACGCGGGTCCACCGTGTCACCGACATTCGAGTAATCGGTGCTATCGGCATGGACGGTGCCTATGGGAACAAGCCCCGGAACGTAAGAGGAGCCGAAGTAACCGATGCCGAAGAGATTGAGTTGGTGACGCCCCGCCTCAATGATGCGCTCTCCGTTGACCTTGTACTGCTGGCGATGCTCCAGACGCTTGAGAAATCCATTCCCATAAGATCCTTCAAAAGCCACCCATGAGGCCTTTCCGGGGCTCAGCCCTGCCGCAAGATCGAGATCGCGGTAGTCGCCCGTGACGGTAAGAAACGGATCTATTCTCATCCGCAGTCCATACGTGGCGGCAACATTAAGCGAGTGATTGCCCTCAAGAACGTTGAATGAGCCTCCATCGACACGTACATCCGCCAGGATCGCGGGAACAAGTATGTTCGGATCGGCATACCCATTGCCGTGAGCGTTTGCGGAGAGGTTGTTCGGCAGCAGGTAGCCGCCAACAGCAATGTACTGAGCGACCGGCTCACCGTGATCTCCCGCAACTCCTGGCGCGAAATACTGCGGCGCTTTAATTCCGCCGGACGCGGTCTCGATCGGATAGCCGGGAATGGAGACAGGCGCACCGGGACGGCCGGGATTTGCATCGATGAGGTCTTGTTGGACAAAGACCTTTTCGGCCGGATCGGGAGAAAACAAATCGACCTGATTCACGTCGGACGTGACGATGACCGATTCGTTCGCAGCAATCGTCAGCCGGAAGTTGACCACTTGCAGACCTTCGGCTGCGCTGATTGATAGCTTTTTTAAAGCGGCTTGGAATCCCACCGCTTTTACAATGAGTTGATAATCGCCCTCTGAAACTGGCGAGAGTTGGAAGCTCCCCGCGGAGTCCGTATGGGCGCTGCATTGCACGGAACCCATCTCGTCAAAGAGTTCAACGGAGGCGCCCAAAACCGGTCTGTTGGCAGGATCGGAGACCGTGCCGCTCACCTGGAAGCTGTGCGCGAAGGCGCAAACAGGCAGCAGAATGAGTCCGGCGACCAGAAGGCTAGCACTGGGATGCAGGAAACTGAAGATGAAGCAGCTCATGTCGCAAAAGGCGGCGCGACGGTGCAAGCCATCTGTGCTCAACTCAAATCCCCGCATTCCGAAACGATGAGCCTCTCAGAACCATTATCTATTGATATTGGAATGTGCGTCTTGAATCCAACGCTTCACATGCGGCGCTTCATATCACCAGGATTGCCCGGTAAACTAAACACTGAAAGTCACGAGACTCTCAATTTGCGCGGAATCGTCATTGCGCTCATTCAAAACGGATAAATACTCAAAAGTCGGTAGTGCGTTCCCGCCAGCAAAACTCCGCCCGCCGCCGGCTTACTGATAAGATCCCCCACAAGAATCAGAATCGAAGTAGCCGGAGGCGGAGTCTCCACCTAGAACTGACAACTGCCCCTGACCTCTGTGCCCTGAAGAAAACTCAATTTTGACCATGAAGCTGTGATTCAATATTCAAGATACTCAAAATAAACAGCTTAAATGAATAGCTCCCTTTGAAGCACAAGGACACAGCTTCCGCGCCACCGTGGGATCTGTCCTAATTATTTTGGAGTCAATAATCTCCAGAGGCCGTCCGTAAAGGAACAAAGTCGATTCGCCCCTGCAAGGACCTTGAGCTTCGGGGAGTGGCTTTCCTGCCGAGTCCAGCTCAGCTTTCCCTGTCGCCCGCGACTGAGATTCGAAGGGAGCGCAGGAAGCTTAAATCGTTCTGGGTAAAGGGCGAATCGGAATCGCTACGGTCATCGGCCCCCTCGGCCTGCTCGTTCTCTTTGGCCACATCATTGAGGCCTATCGTCGCCTCTAGCATCAGCAGCACGTCAAAGCCGTGTTGCCGGATGTCTTGCACCACGCCGGCAATCTGCTCGCTTTCGATGACCGACTCATGGATGGCCTCGCCCAGTTGCTGAATGAGTTCGCGCAGACGAGATGTCACTTGAACCTCCAGGGCTGCGGCCGGCGCAGGGTACCAGGCGCGGGGGGCGGCGTGGAATTTCTATACCGTACCTCTATCGGCATTCTGAGGCAACTGCGAACAGCAATCAAGCCGAAAAATTTCTGCCCGTCATCTGCCGCTGCTACCATCATATCGAATATGGAACCTCAAAGTATCGGCCGGGCGTTGGGAATCGGTCTCCGGGTCGCCGGCCGGATCGCCGGCCAGCGGTTTTCCGCCAGCGGCCAAGCCAGCGAAGCATGTGCCTCAAATTCCGCTCCTGTGATATTGGACGGAGCACAAACGGGTAAGAAAGCAGACGCATACGCCTCGGGACGCGCCGCCGGCCAAGTCAGCCGAGGGGTCGCGCGCGGCCTCGGCGGCTTTCTGCGTCCATTCCAGCGGGTGGGCGGCATCATCTGGTTGGAGGTCACGGGAGCCTTTTTCCTCCTGCCGGTGGTTGCCTTCGCCCCGACCCTCTGGCGCGTCAGAGCCAGTTGGTTGCACGGTCCCGATCACCGGCTCTTCCTGGTTACTGCTGGAATCATGACTGTGTTCTTTTACCTGAGCGTCACTTCATTCTGGCGGGCTCGGCGGAGATAGCGCCTCACTTCTTTCCCCGCCAAAGTCGTGGTGCAATGGCATAGTTCAATTGCACCAGGACGATAGCGGCAATGCTCACCCATGTGTCGATGAAGCAGAGCGCTGCACCGGCCGCGTAGAGCGATTGCGCGACCACGATGCGGCGGCAAATGCTGCCGCGCACCTCCTCGGGCGTATCGGCCTTGATGAGGTTGGCGCGGGTTGCGTAGGCCCAGCTCCAGTAGAGCATTGCGCCGGGAAGGACGATATTGAGCCAATAGATGCCCAGTGCTGTCCGGTAGGCGATGAACTCAGCCAGGAGTCCCGTTGAGAGCGGCATGAATGTGATGGAAAAGAGGAAGCCAAGGTGAATCCAGGTAAGGTCGCGCGTGCCCTGGTCGATGTGGCTGAGCTGGGTCTGCTGTCCGGCCCAGAAGATGCCCAGTGTGAGAAAGCTCATGCCGTAGGCGATCCACTGCGGCCCGAGTGCGCCGAGCGCGGCAAAGAGCTCCCGCTCAGAGTGCGCCTGGGAAGCAGTTGGAATATGCAAATCGAGCACCAGCAGCGTCATGGCCACCGCAAAAATACCGTCGCTAAGAGCGGCCAGCCGTTCCAGGCTGCGGCCCTGAATCCGGTTATAGAGGTTGGACACGGATATCGAATTCTCCTGACGCGACACTTGGGCTGCTCGCACTTTCGCTCATCGTAGCGGCTGGTCGGGTTTGCGGGTCAGGCGCCACACCCCCACTGCGAACGCCAATACGCCCAATCCGTAACACCAAAGAGCCTGAGTGCCCGTGTGGACCTTCCAACCCTGATAGAACGCAAGGCATCCGGCCAACAGCAGCATGATTCCGCGAAAATGAGTCATAACTTCCCTCTTGATTATTCGTGATCTTCATCTTAATTGTCCGGCGGGGTTACCGACCCACGGGGAATTAGACTGTACTCCATTCATCGAGCGCTTTTTGCTCGATGAGTGGGAGACCACAACGGCCAATCATCGGCCATCGGGTCTTTCCACTCTCCATTCTGTTCCTAGGCCATACCCGCGATTGACCCTGCCGCGCATCAATCCCTATTGTGAATGAGTATCGCAGCAACGCAGAAAGGAATTACCGATGGAACCCCCCGCTCAGCCAAAGCTCGACCCACCCAACCCCGCTCCGCTTAAGAAGACGGCCCTCAACAGCGTCCACCGCGCTCTCAAGGCCAAGATGGTGGATTTTGGCGGCTGGGAGATGCCAGTCGAGTATGGCGGGCTCATCGCCGAGCACATGGCTGTACGAACCGGCGTGGGCCTCTTCGATGTGAGCCACATGGGCGAGATCCAGTTTCGCGGGCCGGGATCGCTGGCCGCCATTCAGCACATCGCCATGAACGATGCTTCGCGGCTCAAGAACGGCCAGGCGCAATACTCCGCGCTACTGACGCCGGAAGGCACGTTTGTGGACGATGTCCTGGTCCACCGGCTCAGCGAGAACGACTACCTGGTGGTCGTCAATGCGGGCACTACGGAGAAGGACTTCGAGTGGATTCGCAAACAAGTGGGCGGCTGGCCCGGCATTCACATCGCCAACTACTCCAGCTACTACTCGCAACTAGCCGTTCAAGGGCCTCGCGCCCTCGATACCCTGCAAAAGCTGACAAAGACCGATTTGGCAGCGATTCGAAATTATTGGTTTGACTGGGGCGAGGTGGCCGGTATCGCCCATGTGCTGATGGTGCGCAGCGGCTACACAGGCGAGGACGGCTTCGAGATTTATCTCCCATCGGATGGGGCGTCCACGGAAAAGGCGTGGAACGCGCTGCTGGATGCGGGCGCGGAGTTCGGGATTCGGCCATGCGGCCTGGGTGCGCGCAACACGCTGCGCCTCGAGGCCGGCATGCCACTCTATGGGCACGAGATCTCCGAGTCGATCAACGTGTTTGAAGCCGGCCATGAGCGCTGGCTCAAGCTCGACAAAGGCCCTTTTATTGGTCGCGAAGCTCTGCTGGCGGTGCAGGCCTCTGGCGGGCCGGCGCGCAGTCTTGTGGCTCTGGAGATGGTCGATCGGGGCATCGCCCGCGATGGCTACCTGGTATTGGATCTCGACGGCAGCGAAATTGGCGTGATCACCTCCGGCTCGCCCGCACCATTCCTCAAGACAAATATTGCGTTTGCCCTTGTACCTGTCGCCGTGGCGGCCAGCGGCGCGGATGTATTTGTGCAGGTGCGCGCCAATCGCGTTCGTGCGAAGCAAGTGCCGACGCCCTTTTACAAGCGGTCAAGGAAATAGCTACTGAGATGCGAGCACCGCGGCGGCGATCTGGTCCACGGTTGGCCATTTTGCCTCGTCGCGGAAGAGTTGTATATTAGGGCCGATCGGCGTCCAGGCCGCTAGTGAGTGAGGTCCATAGATGCTGACAAGGCGAGCGCCTGCAGCAGCAGCCAGATGGCCGGGACCGGTGTCGTTGGCAACCACTGAATGTGCGAGCTGAAAGATTGCGCCATAGACGCCAAGGTCAACATTTGGCAGGCAGACGACGGTTGAGTCCAATGCCGCCGCGGCTGGTTCCTCGCCAGGGCCGGGACAAACAACGACCGCCATGCCTGCCGCTTGCAGCGTCTTGGCTAGTTCCTTGAAGCCCGGCCAGACCTTTTGGTTGTTGCGGTCGTCGGGGCCAGAAAACGGGCACAGGATTACAAAGGGTTTTGGAGCGAGCACCTGTTGCGCGAGCAGTGCCAGAGCTTGCGTGCGCTGGGCATCGCTTGGAGTCCAATCGAGATTTGACGGGAATTCCTCATCCGTACCGAGGAATCTTCCGGCCAAATGCCAGTACGAATGCGCAGCATGGGCGTAACCGGGCTGGCGATAGGCCTCGCGAAGCAGCCAACTGCGGCCTTCGTTAGCGTAACCTGAGGGTGCGAAGCCCCCCAACCGCGCCTCCAGCGCTGAAGAGAATGAGTTGGTCATTAGGAGTGCTGGAGGCAACGCGGCAGAATTGAGCGCGCGGCGCAAACTGCGAAGGCGCTCTGTCGAGGCATTCAGGCTCGGGGAGCGCACGGTCACCGGCCAGCCAGTGCCCTCGAAGAGTGCGGGCGCCCAGGCTTTGCCAAAGAGATGCAACTGGTAGCCTGCTGCGTCCAGCCTGCGCAAGGCCGGCAGCGAGAGCACCACTTCGCCGACCCAGTTGCAGAGCCTGACCAGCAACACGCGCTGGGCACTTGGCGAGGAAGCGGCAGTTGAGTTGCCGGAGAGCATTCAGATCGAGTATAGAGGCGCGCCCTCATGCCGGAGGCGACGGCGCAGGATTCCCCCAGACTCGACGAGGAGTAACAAAGAGTCCGGCCTGAAGCCAAGGTCTTTGGGATTCTCTCTGGCTTGATGCGGGCGCTGAAACACTCGCTTCACTCCAGATCGAGTTCCTCGGCAAGCTGGAAACTCGCACGGTCTTGAAAACAGCGGTTTATTCGAAGCTTTCTCAGAAGATAAGTCCTCCATCCCGACGGTGATGAAACCGCGGGATGGAGGAAGGATGGTGGATAAGTTCCGTAACATGCCGCACCTTGGACTTTCACCCAAGTTACAACAATGCCACGATGATTCTACCCGGGCAATAACTCCGCTTTGCCGATTTCTTTTGGAAATCAACGCTTGCCACAGAGCGACTTTTGGGCAGGGAGATCGCGGTTGTGCTCTAGCGCTTGACCACGACATTGAGGGTCATGTCCACCGGAACTGGCTGTTCGTCCAGTGTGGCGGGCTTGAAGTGGAACTGGCGAACCGCGTCAATCACGCGCTCATCCAGCATCTTGTTGACTGACTTGACGACCTGAACATCCTGCGGCTTGCCGTTTTCGTCGACGTTCAGACTAAGGACAATTGTTGCATCGCTCGGGACGAGCCGATTGTAGGTGTCGGGTGTGAGATGAATATCCGTTGGATCGAGGATCTTTGGGCCGGTAACTCCCGTACTAACTCGAAGAGCCGGGGTTGGGGTGGAGGAATCGTCAGCGGGCTGACTTGCGTTGACCGCTGCGGGGAAGAGCGAGGGGAGAAGCATGAGGCTTGCTACCAGGATACGACGCATTGATTACCTCCTTGGGGTTAATAGTAACCATCACGATAATATCCCCAACGCGAGATGAATGTCAAGCATTTATTTCTAGGTAATATTTTTCAATAACTTATGGATTTACAAAATATTTACCGAAGGGATAACGCGAAAAATGACGTTGATTCGGAAGGAGTTGCGTTGGATGACAGAGCTGTAGGGAGATCGCGAGCAGGATGGCAGAGTTCTAGGGAGAACGAGTAAAACATCTGCAAAGCAAATCAGCCCGCTTCCCATGGCGAGAAGCGGGCCGATTTGCATGAGGCAATGGGTTGCGGACTGTGGTTGCCAGGTTGAGTTATGCCTTGGCGGTGGTTAGTGCGCCTAAGTCGGCGGCTAGCTTCTCGGTGGAGAAGGCTTCGATCAAGTCGCCTTCCTTGATGTCGTTGAAGCCGCCGAGACCGATGCCGCATTCCATGCCGTTGGTGACTTCGCGGACATCGTCTTTGACGCGCTTGAGGGAACTGATCTTGCCCTTGAAAACCTGCGTTCCATCGCGCATGACCTTGACTTCCGCATCGCGGCGGATGGCGCCGTCCTGCACGCGACAGCCGGCGATGGTGCCGACCTTGGGGATGCGGAAGACTTGCAGGACTTCCGCGCGGCCCAGGTAGTTCTCCTTGAAGGTTGGATCGAGCAGGCCGAGCATGGCCAGACGCATCTCGTCTTGAAGTTCGTAGATGATCGAGTGGATTCGGATCTCGACGCCCTCCTGCTGCGCCAGCTCGGCGGCCTTGCGCTCGGGGCGGACGTTAAAGCCGATGATGATGGCGTTTGAGGCTGTGGCAAGCAGGACGTCGCTCTCGGTAATGGAGCCGACACCGGAGTGGATGACCTTGACGCGCACCTTCTCGGTGGACATGCGGACGAGCGAGTCGGCAAGCACTTCGACCGATCCGGTGACGTCGCCCTTGATGATGAGGGGCAGGTCTTTGACGCCCGCCAGGCGAATCTGCTCCGCCAGTCCTTCGAGCTAAACTCGGGAACTCTTGGCGAGTTGGGCGTCGCGTTCCTTCATCTTGCGGTATTGTGCGATACCCTTGGCCTTGTCGCGATCGGCTACGACGAGGAAGGTGTCGCCGGAGTCGGGCATGGATTCAAGACCAAGAACCTCGACCGGCGTCGAGGGGCCAGCCTCTTCAATGGGCCGACCACGGTCATCGAACATGGCGCGAACCTTGCCGAAAGTGTTGCCGACGATGTAGCTGTCATTGAGGTGAAGGGTGCCGTCCTGGACCAGGACCGTAGCCACTGCGCCGCGGCCGCGATCGAGCTTGGCCTCAAGAACGGATCCTACGGCCTTGCGGCCAGGGGTGGCCTTGGGCGCCTTGATGTCGGAGACCAAGCAGATCATCTCGAGAAGCAGGTCGAGGTGAATGCGCTTCTTGGCGGAAACCTCAACGAATACGGTTCCTTCGCCGCCGGCGGCCCACTCTTCGGGAATGAGTCCGCGATCGGCGAGCTGTTTTTTGACGCGGTCGGGATTGGCCTCGGGTTTGTCGATCTTGTTGACGGCTACGATGATGGGCACTTCGGCGGCTTTGGCGTGGTCGATGGCCTCAAGAGTCTGGGGCATCACGCCGTCGTCGGCGGCGACAACGATGACCACGATGTCGGTGACCTTGGCTCCGCGCGCTCTCATGCGGGTGAACGCCTCGTGGCCGGGGGTGTCGAGGAAGACGATCTCGCGGCCGGAGGCAGGCGAGCCTTCTTTGGCAAACTTCACCTTGTAGGCGCCGATGTGCTGTGTGATTCCGCCTGCTTCGCCGGCCGCCACATCGGTTTCACGGATAGCGTCGAGCAGAGAGGTTTTGCCGTGATCGACGTGGCCCATGACGGTGACGACGGGCGAGCGGGGAACCTCAAGCTCGCCCGTATTTTCGGCTTCGAGGACTTCTTCGATAGCCTGGTTGGCGATCTCTTCTTCGTAGCTGATCACGGTGGCGGCAGCGCCGAATTTGGCGGCAACGTCCTTGACCATCTCGGCGTCGAGGGACTGGTTGACAGTGACGAAGATGCCGCTCATGAGCAAGGTGGCAATCAGGTCTTTGGCGCGGACCTCGAGTTTTTCCGCCAGATCCTTGACGCTGATGCCTTCGGTGACGGTGATCTCACGGGTGATGGGAAGCGGCTCGCCGCCGTATTGGACACCGCCATAACGTGGAGGCGGCACAAAGCCCTTCATCGGGCCTTCTTTGGTCTTGGGATACTGTGGACGTCCGCCGCGCCCTCTGGAGGGAGCGCGCGCCGGGCGGGGAGGCGCTTCGCCGGTTGACGGTGCGCCGCCGGGACGCGGAGGGCCACCGGGACGGGGCGCGCCAAAGCCGGGACGGGCGCCAAAACCGAGACGGGCGCCGGGCGCTCCAGAGCCACCTGGACCGGAGAAACCACCCGGGGTGGTGCGCGTCGGATGTTTGGGGCGCGGGCCGCCGGGGAACTGGCCAGGTGCCCCCACAGGACCGCCGGAGGTGCGTTGAGGGTACGTGCCAGGGCCGCCGGAGGGTCGATTGCGGTCGAAGATTGGCCGGCCGCGCTGAATACCTGCTCCAGCGGGTCCGCCGTTGGCCTGAGGCGGGGCCGCAACCACGGGAGGCGCAGTGTAGACCGGGCGGGGTCCGGTCTGCGGCATCACCATGCGGCGGGCGGGAAGGGTCGGAGTCGGCGACGGAGTGTGGGTGTGCCCCTTGGTGCGGTGCGCAGGCTGAACGATCGGCTCGGCAGCGACCTCGGGTTCGGAACTAACGATGGCGGCAGGAATCTCCTGCTGGGAAGCGACGGTTACAGCTTCAACAACCGGGGACGGTGGAGCCTCGACAGAGACGGCGGCTTCAGCGGCCGGGGCCGTAACAACCGGCGGTGCTGGAGTCTCCGGCGCCGCAATTGTGGCGACAGGAGCGGCAGCTTCAGGAGTCGCAACCGGAGGCACGGCGGGCGGCGGAACGGTGCGGGGATAAGCATCGCGGACTGCGTGAGTGGTGGACGCGGCCGCCGGAGGTTTTGCCGCAACGGTTGCAGCAGGCGGCGCAACTGCGACGGCAGGCCGCGGCGCAACTGCGACTCCTGCCGGTGCCTTGGCCACAACAGGGCCAGCGGGCGGACGACTGGCAATTGCCGGCGGCGGCGGTGCGACGACGATTTGCGGTGCGGAGCGCGGCTGAGGAACAATCTTGCGCGGTTCTGGACGAACAGGAGGCGGTGGCGTGGCTGCCACTGCCGGAGCAGCCGGCCGCACCTGGGACGGCACCGACGGCTGGGGTGCGGCCGCTGGCTTAGCGGGCGCATGGTCGCGGCGCGAAGCCGCCTCATCTTCCTGTTTCTTGGCCAGGATAGCCTTCAGCACGTCGCCCGGCTTGGAGATATGCGAGAGATCTATCTTAGGCGCCGTGCCCTGCGGTGCGCGAGACTGCTGCGCTGCCTGGCCGGCGGGTCGCGATCCGCGCTCAAAATGCGCGCGCACCTTGTCGGCCTCATAGTCCTCCAGCGAACTGGAGTGGGTCTTTCCGGCGGCCAGGCCAAGCTCCGCCAATACGTCGAGAACCTGCCGGCTCTTGACTTCCATCTCGCGCGCAAGATCGTTGATTCGAACCTTACTCATCCGCCTCTTTTCGAATTGTGAAGCCCAAAGCCGTTAGTCGCTCATCGCTGCCTCGTGGCATTGGCTGTTCTCAAAACTTCCGTTATCGCCTGACCGGGCTAGGGATTCGCGGCGCATTTTACGCGCCGCGCTCTTTCTCAGCCTGTTCGTCCGTTGTTGCGCTTTCGGTTTCAATCTCTTCCAGCAAGGGCTCTGCTGCGCTTTGGGCATCCGCCTCAAGTGCCTCGCCCGGCCGGTCTTCCAAAGTTTCCACTTCGGCCTCATCGGCGGTAGGGATATTCTCCACCGAGGCCTCGGCCTCGGTGCTATTCTCCGCATCCCCTTCGGCAGAGCGGACACTCTCCGCTTCGATGATGACGGAAGCGGCATTCTCAGCTTCCGCTTCGTCAGTGGCGAGGACAGCCTCGCGTGCTTCTTCGGTTGCGGCTGGTTCCGCACTTCCACCTTCAGCGGATTCCGCAACGAAACCTTGCTCGCCCTCTTCAAACTGACCGAAGTAGTGGCGGACGGCGACGCTGATTCGCTCCAGCGTCTTCTCGCCGATGCCGGGAATCTCTTCGAGCTGTTCGGGCGTCATGTCGGCCAGCGTTTCAACGGTGGTGACGCCGGCGGCGATGAGTTTCTGAATGATGCCATCGCCCAATTCGGTAACCTGCTCGATGGGTGTCGAGGGACCGCCTGAGAGGTCCTGCATCTGCTGCTCGACCTCCTGGCGCTTCTCCTCTTCGCTCTTGATGTCGATCTTCCAACCCAGCAGCTTGGCCGCGAGGCGAACGTTCTGGCCCTTTTTGCCGATGGCCAGCGAGAGCTGTGTGTCGTCGACGATCACTTCGAGCTGCTTGTCGGTGAGGTCGGAGATGGAGACGCGGCTGACCTTGGCCGGCTGCAGAGCCTTTTCGGCGAAGGTGGTGATCTCGTCCGAATACTCGATGATGTCGATCTTTTCGCCGCGCAGTTCGCGGATGATCGACTGCACGCGCATGCCTTTCATTCACACGCAAGCGCCGACCGGGTCCACGTCCTTGTCGCGAGACTGAACGGCGATTTTCGTGCGTTCGCCGGCCTCGCGCGCGATGGCCCTTATGACCACGGTGTTGTCGTAGATCTCAGGAACCTCGGATTGGAAAAGGTTCTGCACCAGCTCCGGCGCGGCGCGCGAGACGATCACCTGCGGTCCCTTGGCAGCGCGGTCCACCTTGAGAAGAACGACGCGAACCCGTTCTCCGATCGAAAACTGCTCCAGCCTCGACTGTTCGCGCTTGGGGCAGCGGGCTTCGGCCTTGCCCAGGTCGTAGATGATGTCCTGGCCCTCGATCCGCTTCACGGTCGCGTTCAGCACTTCCTTTTCGCGGTGGGCGTACTCCTGGAAGACCGTGTCGCGTTCGGCCTCGCGGACCTTCTGGAAGATCACCTGTTTGGCCAGTTGCGCGGCGATGCGCCCCAAGGGACTGGTGTCGCGGTAGAGGCGGATCTCGCTGCCCACCTCAACATCCGGCGCCAGCTCTTTGGCCTCGGTGAGCGTGATCTGGTTGAGCGCATCCTCGATCGGCTGGTCGTCCGCCACAACTGTCTTGTAAATGTAGGCCGTGATCTGGCCGGTCTCTTTATTCAGCTCGCCGCGCATGTTTTCCTGAGTCTTGTAATACTTGCGCGTGGCCAAGGCGATGGCCTCCTCGACGGCGCCGACTACGACGCCGGGGTCAATGCCCTTTTCCTGGCTCAAGAGCTCGATACTCTGATACAAAACGCTGGCCATACTCTGCTTGCTCTCTCTATTTCGCTCGGCTAGCGGCCCAGATGTGGCCCCTGCCGGTTCAATTGGTCTCGTTGAAGGTACGAATCTGGACGGATTGCCCGAAATTCGTACCTCAGGGGCTAAAGCCCGCGTTGATGTTGCAGCCTTCGTGGCACGTCTAAAGCCGTGCCCTTTCAAAGCCTCGACTCAATCAGAGGTTGCTTAAAACTCCGGCACTAACTGTGCTTTCTCAATGTTGACGAGCGCAATCTCCACCGTACCGACGCCGGCTTTCCGGCTCTTGCTGTTCTGCTTGACCGCGTTCAGGTCGAGCGTGATGGTCTCACCGGTACTGGCCGTTAACCGTCCCTGCCAGTGCCGGTTGTTGCGAATCGGCTCGAAGGTCTGCACCTTCACCAGGCTTCCTGAAAACCGCTGAAACTCCTCCGGCCGGGTCAACTTGCGGTCCAGTCCCGGAGAGCTGGCTTCCAGCGTGTACTCGCCACCCGGAACCAGGTCCTCCACATCGAGCAGCACGCCGAAGTCCCGGCTGAAGGCCGCGCAATCCTCGTGCGTGACGCCCGAAAGCTGCTCCAGCCGATCGGTGCCGAGCTTGCCTTCCTGAATCTCCCGAACCAACGTCTCGGGCAGATTCCCGTCATCGACGCCAGTTGTAATTGCCGCCTTGAGCCGCGCCCGGCCCTCAGCATTTTTCTCGAGAAATACACGAAGAACGCGTTCTTTCGACGGGCCGGCCAGTTCCAGATCCACCAGATCCAGCCCATGCGAGGCCGCCACACGCGCCGCTCCCGATCGAATTGCGTCCAACCTGACTGCCATCTTTCTCAACATCCCAGCGAGCCGCAATCGCTCGCCCGGGACCCCGTTTGCTTACGCGCTTCAAGGGCGAATTCTTCCCTGAAACCGCGCGAAAATCCCTGGAATTTTCCGCAAATAAAAAGTGGGCTGTAAGCCCACTCATCTCTCCGCCAGCCGGCATGCTCACGGCAACTCAGGCGGACAAACTCGTCTGCATCTCAAGAATAGGCCAAAATCCAGAGAAATACAACCTGCGGACTGAAATGCTGCTCGTCTTGAGGAATCCGCGCCGTCTTTTGTCCGTCTTTAAAAGTTGGTCTTCGGAATTCTACCTGGATGCACCGCCCAGGTTCTTCCTTTACACTCGCTGCAGGGCCGCTGGGCTCCCGCGAGGTTGATTCGATATGATCCGCAGCTATCAGGGGCGGCTGCCCCGGATTCCCGCCAGTTGCTACGTTGACATTTCAGCGCAGGTGATCGGCGACGTGACGCTCGGTGAGCGATCCTCGGTATGGATGAATTCCGTCCTGCGAGGCGATGTTCACTTGATCCGCGTCGGCGCGAACTCGAATGTGCAGGACTGCGCGGTTCTCCATGGCCAACGCAAATCCTTCCCGGTGATTGTGGGCGATTGGGTGACCATCGGCCACAACGCCACCGTCCACGGATGTGTGGTCGAGGACGCTGTTCTGATTGGCATGGGAGCCGTTCTGCTGAATGGCTGCCGGATCGGCGAAGGCTCGATCCTCGCCGCCGGAGCCGTGATTCCAGAGAGAACGATCGTTCCGCCACGGACGCTTTGGGCCGGCGTGCCCGCAACGCTCCGCCGCGAATTGGGCGAAAAAGACCATGCCATGATTCTCGAATACGCGCAGAACTATCTGGACTACTCAGAGATCTATCTCAAGGAACCAGCCTAATAAAAACGCCTCCAATCGTGATCGTTGTTTCGGAAGCACGCCTTTTTCGGCTGTTCCCTGATCTCTGCTTTTTTACACTGGCGGCGGATTCCGCTCGGGTTGGTCTCTCTGGTGCCAATAGGGGTAGACCGCCCGCACTTCGCTGGCCTTATCGAGTACCGCGACCTGCTCCGGAGTCAGATTCCAGCCCACCGCCGCCAGATTCTGGTGCAACTGCTCCTCGTTTCTCGCGCCGAGAATGATCGAAGAGACCGTGGGCCGCTGCAAGAGCCAGTTCAATGCCACCTGCGGGACTGTCTTGCCGATCTCGGCGGCGACGGCGTCCAGCGCATCCACCACTCTATAGAAATACTCATCCGGCACCTGCGGACCGACTTTGCCGGACTTGTGCAGGCGGCTCACCTCGGGAAGCGGGTGGCCGCGGCGGACCCTGCCGGTCAAGCGACCCCAGCCGAGAGGGCTCCAGACCAGCGCGCCGACCTTCTGGTCGAGGGCGAGCGGCATCAGCTCCCACTCGTATTCGCGGCCGATCAGCGAGTAGTAAACCTGATGAGCGACAAAGCGCGTCCAGCCGTAGCGGTCGGCCACGGCCAGCGATTTCATCAGGTGCCAGCCGGAAAAATTCGAACAGGCGATGTAGCGCACTTTGCCCTCGCGTACAAAGGTGTTCAGCGTCTCCTGCACCTCCTCGATGGGCGTCATCGCGTCGAAGCCGTGCAGGTGGTAGATGTCCACGTAGTCAGTACCCAGGCGGCGCAGGCTGGCTTCGAGTGCCCGACGCAGATGATAGCGCGAGCTGCCCCTGTCATTGGGACCCTCTCCCATGGGGAAGTAGGACTTGGTCGAGATCAGCGCCTGGTCGCGTTTGCCGTCGAGGGCTTTACCGAGAATCTGCTCAGAGAGCCCGTCGGAGTAGCCGTCGGCGGTGTCGAAGAGGTTGACGCCGGCGTCGAGGCAGATGTCGATGAGGTGGCCGGCCTCTGTGACGTCGGTTTCGCCCCAGGCCTTGAAGAACTCATTGCCCCCGCCAAATGTCGCTGTGCCAAAGCTGAGAACTGGAACCTTGAGGCCGGAGCCTCCCAAAAATCGATATTCCATAGTGCTTTGGATGCTGACGAAGACGGGAGGATGCGGGGCAGGCAGCCGCTCTCGAATGCTGTTCTCGCCACCCAGCGAGATCGCCCAATTTGTGCTTGCTTGAGGTGAGACAAGACGGGAGTCGACCTCGAGAAAGCACGGCCTCGACTTCACCGGCTGTGTGCCCATCTTCGACATTCATAGACCTGGAGTCTTCGGGGTCACATTCGCCACTGCTCTCCACGGCAACACAACAGAGGGCATGCAGTTGGGTCCCTCAGCGCTGGCCTTTATCGTCCCCTGTGTCATGCCGGGCACAATCGGAGAGACGGCCCACACCGCATGGCCATCCGAGTTGGTCTCCAGAGTGTCGCTCGCCAACGAGTCGCCGGACCTTAACACCAGTGGAATCTTGCTCTTTGCTGGGAATCCGTTGGCAATGATCAGAACGGTTTCCTCATTCGGCTGCGCAATTCGCGCCTCAAGCATGCATCCCTGATCGATTGAGAGCAAGGGATGTGCAACCAGAGTTCCGTAGATCAGGAGTTCTCCGTCCACGGTGGACAGGAGGAACCGAACAGGTTCTGCAACCGATGGCCCGGACTCAACCTCGAGCTCATCCTCCCCGGCTGCGAAACTAGCCTCCTCGTCAGGCCGCGGCCTGCGAATCATCACCAAACCCTGTCCATTCACATACAGATCGCGGGGATCGATCGTGGTTGCTTCATCGTTCACCCGCCACTTTTGAAGAGAATAGACCTTGTTCTGAGGGGCGCCTTCTGCAAAGACTCGATACCGCGTCGGACCCTGCTCTCCCTGAGCCGGCTGATTCTGGATCATCACAAAGCGCAAATGTGAGCCATTCGGGTCGCTGACTCCCGCATCGTCCCATTGTGCTTGGTGGTCGAGGAAGAGGCGGAACTCCTTCGAGGGGGCGGTCTGCCCGGCAAAGCGCACATATCGCACCCGAAACGATCCTTCGGAGAAGAGTCCGCGGAGATTCGGCTTCTTAGTGTCCTGTTTAGCGCTCTGTCCCGGTAACGATAACGCGAAATCGAGCGAGAGGAAGAGCGCAAGGCACGAAATTCGGCCAATCAGACGCATCATGCTTCTAGTGTCTGCCATATTCCAGCCGACACGCAAGTAACCTGGAGAGAGGTTCTAAGCTCTTTCGATTCGGCCGCAAGACCGCCTCTGAACTCCCACCCCTGATCTTCGTTACCGCATTTCAACGTAAATGCGCTGGATGTGAGCTCCACTGCATTTAGTTACGCGGCAGGCGGCCGATCTCACGATGGCCATTGGCAAATTCAGCTTGTCCGCGCTCTGATAGCGCTTGCCGACGGGTATTTCGACCAGAATCCGGTCATGACACGATCGGGAACACTGAGGATCATCACGTATAAGTATTTTTAATAGAATGGATTATAGAGCCCCCCCTACGCCTGAGGGTCTTTGTTGCATTTGGGTGCTTTGCCGGCCGGGTCCCGGATTTTGCCGAAAACCACTCGCCGGAAGTTCATCGACCGGGTGGGGTGGAAAACAGCAAGTCAATTTCCCAGCCCAATGGATTCTCGCGCGGCACAGTAAACACCAGAGGCTCTATTTCAACGCAGAGAGGCATTAAAGGTTTTCTCCGCCTGTCCGACATTTTCGCGGGCGAAGTTAAGGGGCAGAGAATGGCCCTGATCCCAGATTCCAGTGAGCGTTCCGTCTAAAGCCATGGTTCCCTTCCACATTCCCTGGACAGCAGGAACAGTGAAGGTGACGGATTGTCCATCAACATGGAAGTCGTCGCATCGAATGCCAATGGATCCTTGATCGGGACTGTCGAGAGTGGCTGTCACTTTGCCCGCGCCGTTTACCTTCAAATGCAACTTGATGTGCAGCGGGCCCAGGGTTCCTGCGTAGTTTCCGGCGAACGCTGGATTCTGCTGCGCCGAGATAGGCGATGGCATCAAAGCAAACATAGTGAAAGCAACCAGGCAAGTAATGATCCCGATCCCGAACGGGATCAAGGTCTTTCTAAATCTGGCTTCACTCGCGTAGATCATGGTGGAGTGACTCCTCTCTGAGTCGATGAACGCTGCTCAGTTGCAGCATTAATGACTCATCGTGATGCTTTGTTTCTTCACGGTCAACTACAATCTAGTGCTAATTCCATACAACTCGGTAACGAGCATTTGAAGTACTTATTTCGGTAATAAACCGCACAGCATTATTCGTAACAATTGTCACAGTACTTATTCTCAGCAACCAAAGATGGCAATGCGCAGAGGTAATACGTACGAAGGCGATCGCCAGTGTTAACACTCAGGGACATTACATACAGAGCCAGACGTCACTCAGCAATTGCGGCTTTGAGATTCTCACGGCTTCCGCCAGCTGGAATGCGGACAGAGATCGGCTGCATGGCGGGTTTGGCAAATACGCAAGCAGCGATTTCTATACCGGATGATGCGCTTCCCGATGCCGCGGACGACACCTTGCAGGTTAACTACTTCTCCGCCATTGTTGATCGCTTCACTATCCACGGGTTCATCGTGCAATAAAGTACACATTAAAAACCACTTAACTGTCATTCGCGTAATGAAGCCATCCGACTGGAATTCCAGCAGCAAGTCTCAGATGATCGGTTACTTTAGTGTTGAGAAATGCTATGACCATAGACCCTCATCACTCAATGACCATAGTACTATCACGTACAAGCTAGCAAAGTACCAAAGTTTGCATCAGGTGAGGACTCTCCGTCTTCGGGATGTCCCTCGAAAGGGGTTCTATGTCGTTTATGCGTCGACTGCTCTGGGTTATGGTCCTTCTCTGCTCAGCCACCATCTTAAATGCTCAGTTCGATAGCGGGAGCATTGTCGGAACCGTCCACGACGTGAATGGAGGAGTTGTGCCGGAGGTTTCAATTAGGCTTGAGAGCCTTGGCACCGGCGTCGTGAGAACAACTCTCAGCAACGGTGTGGGGGACTACACATTTTCCAGCATTCCTGCCGGAGACTATGTCGTTAAGGCGGGGCACACCGGCTTCAAGGACGCCTCCACTTCCGCCTTCTCCGTAACTGTGGGTGCGCGCCAAAGACTCGATCTGGTCTTCTATCCCGCCAACGTCTCCCAGCAGTTGACCGTTTCGGCGGTGGAAGCTCTGCTTGAGACCGACAGCAGCGATCGCAGCATGGTCATCAATCCGACCGAGGTCATCAATCTGCCTCTGAACGGCAGAGACCCGGCTGACCTTGCGCTCGTGGTTCCAGGCGTGAACAAGTCCTTCCTTGAAATCGAAGGCGCCACCAGCCGCGAGGCCGCATACAACGTCAACGGCCTCCGCAACCAAGTCAACTCCTTCCTCCTCGACGGCCTGGATAACAATAGTTGGAGCTTGAACGACCTGGGCTTCTCCAACCAGGAGACTCAGATGAGTCCCGATGCGCTGTCGGAGTTCCGCTTTACCACAGGCAACCAGAACGCGGAGTTTGGCCGAGCGGCCGGCGGTATCGTCAATGAGGTCTCGCGCCGCGGCACCAACAATTATCATGGCGCTGCTTGGGACTATCTGCGCAACACGGTTCTCGACGCCAACGGGCCGATACCTGCGGCAAACGGCGAAACCCCGGCTCTTGTTCAGAACCAGTTTGGGGCTGACATCGGCGGTCCCGTCGTTCGTGGAAAAGTCTTCCTTTTCGGCGATTATGAGGGCTTCCGCCGTAGCCTGCGCACGGCCATGACAGCCACCCTGCCTCCCCAGGCGTGGGCGGTCCCGGACTCAAAAGGAAACATCACATTCGCCGACGAGAACGGCAACCTTATTTCGATCACCAATCCCTATACGAAGATCGTTTATAAAGGCGTTGTTCCGGTCTCGGCCCTCAAGGCGACGCCGCTATTCGCCGGTTCGGCAACCTCGCAAATCAGTCCACTGGATATGACCGTCCTGAGCCTACTGCCGACCGGTTCCCTGAATTCGCAGACCCCCAGCACGGGCAACAACTACGTTTCGTTCCCGTTGGGCACCGAGGACTCCGACAAGGGCGACGCGCGCATCGATTTCTTTATCAGCAAGAGGATGACCACCTTTGCCCGTTACAGCCAGCGCAGATTCAACGCCCTCGATCCGGCGCCCATTCCGGCTCCTCTCTACTCAACCGCGAAAGGCAACATCAACCAGGACAATAAACAGTTGGCAGCGGGTCTCGTCTTTCAGTTGAACAATGCCTCCGCGCTCGATCTGCGCGTCGGCTTCAGTTGGAATGCCGGTGCGCAGAACCCCACTTCGATCGGGCAGACCAATATGCTGGTTGCGGCCGGGGAGCCCAACGTGCCCGCCGATCCGTCGTTCGCAAGCGGCCTGAACACCGTTACGGTGACCGGCTTCACGCAGTTTGGACGCAATACCCAACTGCCCACGGTGGTCAATCCCTTTGTCGTCGATCCGAAGGCCAACTACACATGGCTCAAAGGCCATCACAGCTTCAAATTCGGCTATGAATACATCCATCAGTCTTCGGTAGTGAGCAACTTCAAGCCGATCTTTGGCGCCGACACCTACGGCGGAAAATTCTCAGCAGGAGCAAACAAAGCGCCAACAGTCAATGGCAGCCCTGATCCCACCTATGCGCTGGCCTGGAACCTGGCCGATTTCATCTTCGGCGCGCGCAGCAAGTATGAGCTAAGCGCCCACCACGTTGTGGAATACAACCATCGGATGCACTTCTTCTACGGCCAGGACGACTGGCGCATCACGAACAAGCTCACGCTCAACCTGGGGATGCGTTACGAATTGGCGACGCCGCCCTTTGAGACCAACAATCAGCTTTCCAACTTCGACCCGGTCAACAGTCCCACCACCGGCACTCTGCTGTTGGCGAGCGGCGGGTCCATCTACAATCGCGCCCTGATCCGTCCCAACAACCTGAACTTCGCTCCCCGCTTCGGTCTGGCTTACAGCCTTGGCTCGAAGATGGTGGTGCGTGCGGCTTACGGAATAAGCTACCAGCAGTTCCTCCGCGCGGCGGTGGTGAATGAACTGGCGCAGAACGCCCCCTACAGCATCGACAACCTGATCACTCAATACGCGCCGGCCTATCCGAAGACGGGACAGGCTGTTTGCACCCCGGCGTCCACATCTCCGCTCAATTGCTTCCAGCCCGTTCAACTCGGCTACATGACCGGCTTCCTTACCTCGGCAAACTACTCACCTCTGTCGACGACCACGACCTACGATCCAGCCAGAACCCCCACCACCTATGTGCAAAGCTATCAACTCTCCGTTCAAAGGCAGTTGACCAAGGGAACCTATCTGGATGTAGGCTACGTTGGCAACTATGGCGTTCACGAGGAGATTGTGCAGGACTACAACGAGGCGACCCCTAATGCGGCTGGCGGCACGCTTACCTTGCAGCAACGCCGACCCATTCAGACCTACGGCACCATTCAGGAATCCTTCAATGAGGGGCCCTCGCGCTACAACGCGCTGGAGGCGAAGCTGGAGAAACGCTACGCCAACGGAATCTACATCGCAAACTCCTTTACCTGGTCGCACGCGCAGGACGTGGCAGCCGCCAACCAGGAACTCAACAACAACGACTCCCCTGTGGTGGATCTTTACAACATGATGGGGTCCTACACCCGCTCGGCCTATGATCGGCCCCTGAATGATTCGCTGGCCGTCGTCGCGGATCTTCCTTACGGCGCGGGCAAGCGCTTCGGCTCGCATGCCGCCGCGCCCCTTAGGTTTGTTCTCAGCGATTGGCAGTTGACGGCTCTCAACTATTTGATCAGCGGGTTGCCGATCAACATCAGTTACGCCCAATCCACGGCACAGCAGCTGAGTACCGAAACCAGCTTTCTCTACCGTCCGAATCTGGTCGGAGTACCCGTTCTGGGATCGAGCCATCGGACCGCTCTGACCGGCAAGCCTGGCCAGTATCAGTATCTCGACCCGAACGCCATCACCATACCCGTTGCGGCTAATACACCAAACGGTAACTGCCCGCGCAACGTCGCCCGCGCTCCCGGCTTCGCCGATCTCGATCTCGGCTTGCACAAGCGCTTCCCGGTGGGCTTCGAAAAGGTCGGCCTGGAGTTCCGCGCCGAGGCGTTCGACGTCCTGAATCACTCCAACGCACAGGCTCCCGATAGCGTTGCGACCGATACCACTTACGGTCAAGTCAGTTCGTACTTTCCCAGCAGGGAACTTCAGATAGCTCTCAAGCTGGTCTTTTGAGGTTGAGGGGGTGCCGGACGGTGTGGTTGAAACTTGGTTTCTTGCCTTCTGGATCTCGATTCTGAGACAGGAGACACAAGAAGTCAATCTGAGGAAAGGCTTGGTCCCGTATCGGTGTCTGCCCTCAAAAATCAAGATGTTGCGTTACGCAAAAGGCCCACCGCGGCGGTGGGCCTTTTGCGGATTTCGGAATGCGGTGAATGGCTAAGCTGCGCCGACGATGCGGGCAGGATCTGTACCGGTCTAGATGGAGGAGGCGATGGCGGAGTCAGAAATCGACGGCCCACCTGCTCAATCCCAAGATGGCGAGATCGGGAAGCGAAATTCTCTGGCGGGAAGGAACAAGCAAGATGAAGGAGAACTGCAAGGCCTGGGTCAGCGCCGCCGCCCTAATGGGAATCATGGCAGTTTCTAGTTTGAGCAACGATGCAAGCGCGCAGGAGCAAATGAGCGCCTCTCCTGCTGCTGCTAGTTTTAGTCTCACAACGGGTATCGCCATCGACAGCGCCGGCGCCGTCTATGTAGCAAACTCGCACAACACGATCCTCAAGATAACGCGTGCTGGGGTAGTAATGACGTTCGCGGGCAAGCCGGATGAGAGAGGGAACGCCGACGGCGTCGGTTCTGCGGCACGCTTCGTGTACCCCATTGGTATTGCCGTCGATAGCGCAGGTAACCTCTACGTGTCAGACAAGGTCAGCAACACAATCCGCAAGATCTCGCCGGCAGGGGAAGTGACGACTTTGGCGGGCACCGCGGGCATTGCCGGCCATTCAGATGGAATGGGCGGGAATGCGAGTTTCTTTGGTCCTGCCGGTGTCGCAACCGACAGCAAAGGCAACGTCTACGTAGCGGACTCCGGCAACAACATCATCCGTAAAATCGCCCCGACCGGTGTGGTGACGACCATTGCTGGCCTGGCAGGTGAAAGCGGTGAAAACGATGGCCGCGGCCGGGCGGCAAGGTTCACTGCCCCTTACAGCATCGCCGCCGACAGCGCCGGAAACCTCATCGTGGCTGAGATGTCCAGCAATACACTCCGCAAGATAACATCGGAAGGGGAAGTGACGACTTTGGCCGGCAGGGCCGGCGAGACCGGGCATGCCGACGGAATCGGCAAAAATGCGACCTTCTATTATCCTCACGGCGTTGCGACCGATAAGGCTGGCAACGTCTATGTGGCGGACTCCAGCAACAATACCATCCGTAAAGTCACTCCGACCGGAGTGGTGTCGACCATCGCCGGCATTGCAAGTCCGGGTGAGCGTAGTAGTGAATTCGACGGCATTGGCGCAGCGGCTACCTTCTCCGACCCCATGGCTGTTGCCACCGACAGCGCCGGCAATGTGTTCGTGCTTGAAGGTGACAACATCCGAGAGGTTACTCCAACCGGTGTGGTTACAACATTCGTCGGTGCGGTATTCGGGCCATGGCATTTGCAGGATCAATTTTGTGAGTGGGATCTTCCGCCTGATAATAGCGGTACTGTGAGATCGGGGACGAGAAGATGCTCTCTAAACGCTGGAACAACGTACTGCTCTTCATCGGTTGAGGTCACCGGCGCCAACCCAAGAAACACCCGGCCAAAGCTAAGTTTGGTTTACGAAGGGGTGAACAGCGTTATTGCGGTCGAAACAAGATTCAAAATCGAGCGGGCCGAAAAAGGCAAAGTCGTCGCGAAGGACGATCCGCCAGCCGGAGGATTGGATGGCGGTTCCTGGCTGCATTACGTAGTCGCAATCACGGTATCCTCTACCAGCTCGTGTAAGTAGCGGGGAAGATTACATAAAAGGCTGTATCGAAATATAGGCGTGGCTCGCTCATCAACCTCGAAGGATCGTCATGAGCCTTGAGAAGCTGTACCCTGTTCATCGAGGCCGTATGATGAGCGGGTCTTCGGGTCATACCGTGATCACGGCTCGTGTTGAACTCAGACCCATTGCGTCAGAATCTGCAGGTTGGCCCCAAACGGAATCAGTCTCTCCCATTCTCGATGAGCGACCGTCAAACCGAAGTCAGCACGTCGACTCGCTCTTGATTCGTTCCGCGGCGGCCGTTATGCGTATACTCTTTATCTGATTGCGCTATTCCGCAATATCCTCAGATCCCCTGGAAAGAGAGACTAAAGATGCCCAAAAAGGACAAAGCCGCGAAGGCCGCCGAAACCGAAGGAGCCAAAGCCGTGAAGCCTAAGGCAAAGAAGGCTGCGAAGTCCAAGGAGAAGAAAGCCGCAAAACCCAAGGCCAACAAGGCTCCCAAAGCGCTGAAGCCGGCGAGCAAGGTGAACGAGCAGGAGCAGTTGATCAGCTCCGAGACAGTCTTCGAGGGGCCACTCTTCCGCGTCGTGCACGACAAGTTGCTCGAACCCGGCGGCCGCCCCAGCGAGCGCGACATTATCCGCCATCATGGCAGCGTGGTCATTCTGGCCATGGACACCACCAAGAGCAGGCGCGACCCTTGGATCGTAATGGAGCGGCAGTATCGCCATGCCGCTCGTCAGTTCCTGTGGGAGTTGCCGGCCGGAAAGCTCGAACCGGGCGAAGACGCCCTCGCCGGCGCGCAGCGCGAGTTGGCTGAAGAGACCGGATACAGCGCCAGGAAGTGGAAGCCTCTGCTCGAGTACTACCCTAGCCCCGGCTTTCTGGGCGAATCGATGAAGGTCTTTATTGCCGAGGGTCTGATAGCGGGCCAGGCGCATCCCGAGGACGACGAGCAAATTGACTTTCGTCTGGTCAAACTCTCTGACGCCGTGAAAATGATCGAAAAGGGCGCGATTATGGACGGAAAGACACTATGCTCGGTCCTTTTCTTCGCCCGCAAGGTTCCCGGTAAACGAAAATAGAATTCATGAAACTCCATTGAATCAATCATTTTGTCGGAGGGGCCGGTGCACATGCGCCGGCCCCTTTCGTTCTTGTTGACATTGCTCAAAGAAGTTTTGGACCTTAAGCCTCAGAATTGCGTCTTAATGGAAGTCGGCGTGCCTTACACACCCGCCGGTTTTACTGAAGTAAAGAAAGGCAAACTCTGTGGCTCAATACAAAGGGAAGGTCAAGTGGTTCAATAACGCGAAGGGCTACGGATTCATCGGCCGTGAAGACGGTCCAGATGTATTCGTCCACTACTCGTCGATTCAGTTGGATGGATACAAGACGCTGAAAGAGGGCGATGATGTTGAGTTCGACATCGTCCAAGGTCAGAAAGGCGCTCAGGCGGATGCTGTTGTCCGATTGAGAGATGCGGTCCGCAATACGGCCTAGCACGGCATAACTCCGCTCATGAGCTTTACACCGCTGCCAAGCGGTGGGTCTGAGGTACGGTCAATATCCCGATTGTTGTCACGTCGCACTCGATGCACATCAAGTTCCTCTCGCCCAGCGAGTTACTCCATGGGACTCCGGTTTGGGCGGCTAATCGACGGAACAGGCGAGTCGGTGGTTTCACCCAAACTGCACCTGGGCAGTTCCCTGCCTCTGCACCCGATTTCGCCGGTGGTCTCGCATCGAATCCCAAGGTTTGGAAGAAAAAGCGCGCGATCTCATGGCCTATCGTGCGCCAGTCGAGATAAGATAAGGCGCAATGAGCTTACTTCATCAGGAATCAGGGCAGGAAATCGACGATGCCGCGCGCGGCGAATCGTTCACCAAGGGCAGCAGCCACGTAGTATGGGCGACCGTGATTGCGGTCGTGGTGGTGAGCCTGGCGATCGGATTTTATGCGTGGACCGGGCAGAAGAAATCCGTGGTCAGCGGAGAGATCGTCCAGGTCTGGGCTCACCCGCGGCATGTCGAGACTTCGGGCTTTGACGCCGCCGGTGCGCCGATGGCCGTCGACGTCTTCGACGAGGTGCTGGTCTTCGCTCACATCAAGCTGGAAAACCAGACCAAAGATCCGCTCTATCTTCAGGACATTCTGGCCAATGCCACCCTGAGCGACGGCGTACTCTCGGTCTCAGCGGGAAACGCCACTCAATTCGAGGAGGTATTTATCGCCTATCCGGAGCTAGCCTCGCTGCATGCCAACTGTCTGGCGCCGCGGACCATGATCGCTCCGGGACAGAAGCTGGAAGGGACCGCCTTCTGGGCGGTCCGGCGAACCAAACAGGAGTGGGACGCGCGCAAGGATCTGAACTTTACTTTCAACTTCCAATATCAGTCCAGCGTCACGCTCGCGCCTCACACCCCGGTTATTGAACAGTAGGCGGAGCCGGCGCGCCCTTGGGCGTTGTCAGATAGCCGCTGATCTGGCCGTTCTTGGCGCCCACGCTGTTGACGACGATTTCGAAGAGCTGCGGATCTTTGCCGCTGTAGAACTGAAGAGGCTCGTTCAGATTCCGGTCCTTCTTCTCGTACTGCTTGTCGTCGGAGTAGACAACCAGGGTGAACTTGCTCTTCTTTGAGTCGGCCTTCTTTAGTTCGAGGCTCACCGTTCCAACGGGCTTCTTCTGTCCCTTGGCCAGCGTGAACTCGTAGTAGCTACGATCGCCCTTGTGCTTGAGCACTTCCAGTTCGTCGTGATTGCGGGCGATCAGGCTGCTGTGGTCGCTCAGATCTCCCTTCATGGAGGTCAACTGGCTGATGGCGGTGGCCAAGTCGGTCTGCGTCTTGCCCAGATCGGTCTTAACGCCGCCCACGTCGGTCTTTACGCTGGAGACGTCGTTGGAGACGGCGGTAACGGCCTGCGCAGTCTGACGCTGGGCATTCTCCAGCCTCTTGCTGTCGGCTTGCTCGCGCTGCAACATCTCCTGTGCGCGGGCATCCATCTGTTTCTGAGTCAGCCCGAGAGAGTTGCCCAGTTCTTCGGTGGCCACCTTGAGGCGGGCATCGGTCTCGCGCAGGTCGGAGGCCAGCTTTACGTTCTGCTGTTTGGCATCGGCCAATGCGGCTTCCTGCCCATTCAGGCGGGTGTTGAGCGTGTAGCTCCAGATCAGGCCGCCAATCGCAAGCAGCAGCGCCACGGCCAGGGCCGCCAACAACGCGCCAGAGTAGCTTCGGGGGGTATTGTCAACTTCTTCACTCATGTCTTTACCTTTCGTGGGTGGCCCGTCTTGCGGACCGACGTTGTTGTCGAGCGCCTCCACTCTGACCGGGCGCTTTTGAAGATGAACTCATTGACGGGACTCCCGTTTCTCCGACGGGATTTCGACCGGAATACCATTTTTGCAGAGCTCTTACCCAGGCGTCTCCAAGGCAACATCCAGAATATAGAATTATTCTGGCTTGTGCAGAAAAAGCTGCATCTTCTTGACCAGTGCGCGAAGGAAAAACGGGTGCCGACAGCATTTTCGTGTCTTTGCCGTCCCGCAATTCGTGACAACCATCGAATTGCTACGATATAAACATGTATACAGCACATTCTGGCGCCGGGCGCTTTTCTTGAGGCCAGGGCAGCCGGCCCCGTCATCAGTAAATCAGGCAAAGGGGAGGCCCAAAGGCTATGTCGACCGCTGTCGCTGGAAAGGGATTGGAAAGAATGGCTGCTGGAAAGGGCTTGGAAGGAATCGTCGCGGCCAACTCCGGGATCTGCTGGATCGACGGAGAAGCGGGCGTATTGTCCTATCGCGGGATCGACATCCACGAGCTCGCCCTGCACTCGAACTTTGAAGAGACCACCTACCTGTTGTGGAATGGATTGCTGCCCAACCAGATCGCCCTGCGCGAGTTTCAGTCGCAGCTCTCAATGGCCAGGGGTCTGGATTTCCGCATCGTCGACATGCTGCGTGGCATTCCTGCCTCAGCTACCCCGATGGAAGTCCTGCGCACTGCCGTCTCTGCCCTGAGCTTCTACGACGCCGACGAGAAAGACAACTCCCACGACGCCAACGTGCGCAAGTGCTACCATCTGACGGCCCAGATGGCCATGATCGTGGCCATCTACGACCGCCTGCGCAAGGGCCTCGAAATCGTGCCGCCCGACCGCTCGCTCAATCACGCGGCCAACTTCCTCTGGATGCTGAACGGCGTCAAGCCGTCTGAGACCGCGGTGAAGACCATGGACATGGCGCTCGTGCTGCACGCCGAGCATGAGCTGAACGCCTCGACCTTTGCCGCCCGCGTCATCGCCGCAACGCTGGCCGACGTGCACTCGGCGATCACTGGCGCAATCGGCGCGCTCAAAGGCCCGCTGCATGGCGGCGCCAACGAGGGCGTGATGCGCATGCTCTACGCCATCGACAAAGCCGGCGACGACCCGGTCGAATACGTGAAGAACATGCTCGCGGCCCGGCAGAAGATCTCCGGCTTCGGTCACCGAGTCTACAAGACCGAAGATCCCCGCGCCACCCATCTGCGCCTCATGAGCGAGCAGCTCGGCAAGGATGCCGGCGTGCCCAAGTGGTACGAGATGTCCCGCGCCATCGAGCTTTATATCAACTCCGACAAGAAATTGAACGCCAACGTGGACTTCTACTCGGCCTCGACCTACGCGACATTGGGCATCGACATCGATCTTTATACGCCCATCTTCGCCATCAGCCGCATCGCCGGCTGGGCCGCCCACGTCATCGAGCAGTTGGACGACAACCGCCTCATCCGTCCTCGTGCCGAGTACATCGGCCCCGCCTACCCCGCGCCTTATATTCCGATGGAAGAACGGGGATAAGAGAATAATTCAACAGCTAAGCGGGGTGATCCAAGCGCGAAAAAAGTATTGACGCGCCATCCAACTCTCTCGGTTTTGAAGCGCGCTCGCCCCACCTCAATCTGCATCGGTAAGATCACAAATGAAAGCTCGTCAGGAACGTCCCTTATTTAGTGTCGTAATTCCGGCTTACAACGCGGAGAGATTCCTTGCCGCCGCGATCGACAGTGCCCTCGCGCAGAGTTATCCGCCAGCGGAAGTGATCGTCGTCAACGATGGGTCGACCGATGAAACCCTGAGCATTGCGCAAGACTATGGTAGCCCGGTTCTCTGCATATCACAAGAGAATCGAGGGGTTTCATCCGCTAGGAAGACAGGCATCGAAGCTGCGCGGCACAACTGGATTGCTCTGCTGGATTCCGATGATCTCTGGCACGCTGACAAACTCCAAAAACAAGCGGATGTGATTTTGGAACACCCCGAAGCGGATCTGGTCTATACGGACATTCAGTGCTTTTTTGATGACTGCATTGAAAATATTGTTGTCTCGCCACCTGCTGCCCAGATCAATCAGCTGTTGATGGTCCGGGATTCAATTGCAACTTCATCTGTCGTTCTCTCCCGGGCGATGGTCATCAAGGTCGGCAATTTTGACCCCGCCCTGCGATATTGGGAGGATTGGGAACTGTGGGTCCGCTTCGTGAAGGCTGGCGCGCAGTTCGCCTCGGTAAGTGAGCCGCTTACATATTACCGGCGCTCCCCTGAGGGTCTTAGCCATCAAGCCGGTCTCATGATGCATTATCTTGCAGTCGTCGTCGACAAGATTGTGTCCGGTGAAACGCCCGCCCCTGTCAGGTGGTGGAAACGGGCTCGAATGATCAGCAGGTTGGAGAGTGACATGGCGATCCTGGCCAGAGAGACTGGACATCTCGATTACTTCAGATGGATGCTAGGATCGTTCTTCCATTTTCCTCTTCCCCTAACCCTCTCAGATAAGCGCTATCGCGTCGCGCTGCATATGGCGCTTACCAAGCTCGGAGTCTTGGGCGCACCGGCACGGCAATAGCAACGAACCGAGGTAGAGGATTTTTCGGTGTCAGAAGATCTTGCGGCGAGGGATGCTAGCTTCCCACCTCGGAGTCCTGCCGGACCTTCCACATGAGATAGAGCGCCCAGGCCGACAGAGTGCAATTGTCGCGGATCGCGCTCGAAAGCATCATCCCCTCAAACTCGGCAATCGATACCGAGCGGACAGTCATATCCTGCTCCTCTGCGTCGGGCTTTCTCGAGGTCTGGGTCAGGCCAGTGGCCAAAAAGACATGCTGCTTCTGCCTCGCGAATCCATAGGAAACCCACAGTTCTCCCAGGCGAATCATCTCGGCAGCTTCGAGGCCCGTCTCTTCTCGCAGTTCGCCGCGGGCCAGAGACTCGGGAGATTCGATCTCTATCTCCCAGCCGCCCTGAGGCAGCTCCAGCGCCCGCTCCTGAATCGTGTAGCGGAACTGCTCGACTAGCCAGATGCGGTCCCCGTCGATGGGCACGATAATCGCCGCGTCGTGCTTCTCCACCACGCCGTAGATACCCTCGACGCCGTTGGAGCGGAGAATCTCATCCTCGCGCACCCGCATCCAGTGGTTGCGATAGACCTCGCGGCTGGAGAGCGTGGTGATGGAGGGAGCGGCTTTATCTTTAACTGGTGCCATGAAATCTCCATTAAAACTATAGGATCGCCCAAAGCGTGTATTTCTTGTGTGAAGAGGAGATTTATTTACGCATTTTTACCAGGCCGGAGAGAAAATCCTCCAGGCTGGCAAGCCGCGAGAAGTGCCACGAGCCAAGCACAACCTGATCGGTGTCGGGCAGAAAACAGATGCTGGATGGAGATTCGCAGGGAACTTCACCGAGCATGGATAAATCGGAAGATCGATAGAAGGTAAATCTACTTTCGGGCTTATAACCGTGGATTGCGCCGATGATTTGGCCATCCCAAGACCAGACTAATTCTCCTCTCACGTCGTCAGTATTTGCAATCGTTTCAATTTTGCCATCCCTTGTATGAATTATGCAAACCTTATAATCCTTACGATAATTGTGCTCGTAGCATATTCTCGATGCGTCTGGAGAAATCGTTGAGGTACTGCCGGACCAAACATCGGGATCGAGCGGAATTCGTTGTAAGTTGCTTTCTCCGCACGGCCAATCGCGCAGAATCAAATAAGGTGGATCGCAGCGGTTTTGTCCGGGCTTAAGTTTAGGACTGTGCATGAAAAGCCACTTGCGCCTGCTCAAATCATGCGAGATTTGTAGAATCATTTCGCCGGGGAACTCTTCCCGGCTTACGATTGTCGGCTCAAATGCTTTGCGGACAGTAATCACTCCCTTCCAAGAGCCGTCGACGAGCATTTCGCCATCGGGCGAAAAATGCACCGGGCATCCTTCTCCTTCTTTCTGGTTCTTATGGTCGCAGAGCACCTCGCCGGTAAATGAATTGAGGACTACAATTCTTCCGCTAGTATTCTTAACGGCAAGATGCTTACCGTTGGGTGAAAATGCGGCAGCAGAAATATTGGAAAGGGGATGACAGCTCATGATTTTCTGCCGCCGCTCAATATCAAAAACATTGATTCGGCCCCCAGAGCAAGCAACCAGTTTTTGTTGGTCGGAATAGGCTATGCGAAACCCAACAGTCATTTTGAAAGAATTGCTTGACGATCGCGGCATACTGGCATTCTACAAGGCTAGTACCTGACTGACTCAGAAATCGGAGCTACTGTTCGTTTCCGGATCTTCCCGCAGCCGGTAGCGGCGCAACCGGCCCATCAGCGATGATGGGCCGCTGACCGTCAGCCGCACCACATTGCCTTCATACTCCCGCGAATGCACGATCATCCCCGCCTCGATCGCCGCCAGCACCGCGCCGTCGTGCTGTGGAACACGCAACTCCGCCTCAATCAGCGGGTCGGTGTGCAAGGCTCGATCGATGGCCCGGAGCAGCGAGTCCATACCCTCGCCAGTCCGCGCCGAGACGGCCACCTCGCCGCCACTTCCAGAGTTGCGCTCCAGCAATCCATTGCGTTCGGGCGCTTCCAGGAGATCGATCTTGTTCAGCACCTCGATGCGCGGCTTGCCGAGCGACTCCAGTTCGCCGAGAACCCTCTCGACCTGAGCCTTCTGTTCTCCGCCATACGTCGAGGCCGCGTCGCGGATATGCAAGAGCACCTCGGCCTGCGCAACTTCTTCGAGGGTTGCCCGGAAGCTGGTGACCAGCGTGTGCGGCAGGTTGCGAATGAAGCCGACGGTATCAGACAAAAGCACATTGCGCCGGCTTGGGAGCTCGATGGCCCGCAGCTTTGGATCAAGCGTGGCAAACATGCGCGGCGACTCAAATGCCTGGGCGCCGGAGAGCCGATTGAAAAGCGTGCTCTTGCCTGCATTGGTGTAGCCGACCAGCGCCACCGTGGGCACGGGTACCGACTCGCGGCGCTGCCGCTGCTGCTTGCGCACCCGCCGCACCGAATCGAGTTCGAGCTTCACATGGTCGATGCGCCGCTGAATCTGCCTGCGATCGGTTTCGAGTTTGGTTTCGCCCGGTCCGCGTGTGCCGATACCGCCGCCCAACTGCGACATCGCCTTGCCCTTTCCTGCGAGCCGCGGCAGCATGTATTCAAGCTGCGCCAGCTCCACCTGAAGCTTGCCTTCGCTGGTTCGGGCGTGACGGGCAAAGATGTCCAGGATCAACTGTGTCCGGTCGAGGACACGGCAAGGCAGCGCCTTATCGAGGTTGCGCAATTGGGTCGGCGTCAGGTCGTGGTCGAAGAGCACGAGATCGGCCCCGGTTGAGGCAACGACCCCGGCAATCTCCTCTACCTTGCCGGTCCCAATAAGCGTCGCCGGATCGGGGTGAGCCCGCCGCTGCAAGAGCTCGGCAACAACCCTACCGCCAGCGCTCCCTACCAGCTCGCGAAACTCGGCCAGAGATTCCTCCGCGTCCAGTTCAGTCGAGGAGCGCACCTGAGGCATTCTGGCCACGGAGACACCTGAGACAAGACGAGTGACAGCCTCCGGCACTTCCTGACCGGACAAGCCATCGCCCGCGTGCGCGGCCGCCTGCCGCGCGCCCGTCTGAGCTGCGCGGTTAGCGCGCGAGCGCCCTCCGAACTCCACACCTACGAGAACCGCTCGCTCCGGGTTGCCGGCGCGGTCGGTCCTGCTCTGCTCGGCAGCCAATTGAAGGGGGCCCACGCCTGTTATCGCGGCTCCCCAATGATCGTAGGTGTGATCGGCGCCGGGACCGGCGCCGGTCCGAGGCCGTTGATCGCGGTGACCGGCCGGTGCTCGCTGTGCAGCACAGCCCGATTGCTGACCACCGTCGAGATCGCATGCTTGAAGATCAACTGCTCCTGACTGTTGTTTTCCAGCAGTACGGAATACTTGTCGAAGGACCGGATCTTCCCGGTCAACTTGACGCCACTGACAAGATAGACCGTGATAGGGGTTTTGTCCTTGCGAACGGTGTTTAGAAATGTGTCCTGAATATTTTGTGCCGGCTTGTTCTCCATGTGCCGATCTCCTGCCTTCTGTTTTGGGGGTGAACGCAATTGAATCATGCGTTTTCGTGCAAATCGGCGGGCGCGGCGCCGGAAGCCCCGGAACCGATGATTCCCGCAATGTGACTACTTTATAGGGACAAGCCGACCTTTTCAACCTCGCGGCGAAACAATCCTTTCAGACAATGCCACTTGTCTGGCCAGTTTTTGGGATGAGGAGATCCAGGAGGCTGGTAGCATGGGGTTGTGAAGGCCGCGCCCAATCCGCCTCAATCCTCTGCCGCAACCGCCCAGTCCGTCCCCATGCTGGACCTCAAGCGCCAATATCGCCCCCTGCACGACGAGTTGCTCCAGGCGGTCGGAGATGTGCTCGAGAAGCAGCAATTCATTCTCGGTGAAGCGGTGGCAGCTTTCGAAAAATCCGCCGCCGCGCAGTTGGGGGTGACGCACGCCGTGGGCTGCTCCTCTGGCACAGACGCTCTTTGGCTCGCGCTGGCCGCCTCAGGAATCGGCGCAGGTGACGCTGTCGTTACCACGCCCTTCAGCTTCTTCGCCTCCACCAGCGCCATCCTCCGCGCCGGTGCAAAGCCGCTGATGGCCGACATCGAACCTACAACCTTCAACCTCGATCCCAAGGCAGTGAAGACCGTCCTCGACGGCGAGCGCGGCGCGGAGGTCAAGGCCATTTTGTCCGTCCATCTCTTCGGACAGTGCTCCGATTGGCCGGCGTTCTCATACCTTCAAAAAAAGTACGGCCTGAAGCTCATCGAAGACTCCGCTCAGGCTTGGGGGGCCGAGTATAGCGGCGTGAAAGCCGGCGCACTCGGCGACGCGGCGGCCTTCAGCTTTTATCCCACCAAGAATCTCAGCGCCGCCGGCGACGCCGGCATGATCTCCACCAACTCGGATGATGTGGCAGAGCGTGCCCGCATGTTGCGCCAGCACGGCATGAAGCGCCGCTACTACCACGATGAAATCGGCTGGAACGCCCGCATGGACGGCCTCCAGGGCGCGATCCTCGGGGTCAAGCTGAAGTATGTTGACGGCTGGAATCGCGCAAGGCGCGCCGTAGCCCGGCGCTATCACGCCCTCTTTCATGCGGCGGGACTGGCCGAGGCCGGTCCGTATCCCAGCAAGGGCATCGTCCTGCCACACGAGGTCGCAGGCACCCGCCATGTCTGGCATCAGTACGTCATTCGCACTGCCCGCCGCGATGCACTGCGCACCTTCCTCGCCGAGCGCAAGATCGGGTCCGAGATCTATTACCCCGTCCCGCTGCACATGCAGGAGGCGTTGAAGAACCTCGGCTACACCGAAGGCAGCTTCCCCGAGGCGGAGCGCGCCGCGCGTGAGGTCCTGGCCCTGCCTATCTTCCCCGAGCTGCGCGACGACGAGCAGCAGACGGTGGTCGGGGCGATTGCCGAGTTCCTGAGCTGATCAGAGAACAGCAAACACGTGAGAGTAGGACGGGCAGCCCTGCTTCCTATTGCTGCTGCTGTTGCTGCTGCATCTGCTGTAAATCAATAAAGGGAATCGGCGACTCGGGGGGCTGCTGGGCGCGCTCCACCAGCACGCTCCAGTCTTCGGGGATGGGCAGCTTGCGGTCCAGAGCCGGCGGCTCGGCGCTGGCTTCGACGTGCACAGCGACATAGAGCTCGCTGTCCGTGCTGCCGCGGAAAATCCCATGTGTGGGCGGCACATCGGCGTAGTCGCGGCCCACCGCCGTGCGGATGTGGCGATGATGGGCGACGAGATTGTTGGTCGGATCGAAGCCCACCCAGCCCAGTTGAGGCAGCAGCACATCCACCCATGCGTGCGTTGCGTCGGGAGTCGAGCGGTCGTGATCTTCCCGGCTGCGGTAAAGATAGCCGGAGACATAGCGGGCCGGGATCTTTACGTGGCGCAGGAGAGCGATCATGGTGTGGGCAAAGTCCTGGCAGACGCCCTTGCCGCTGACGATGGCCTCGTCGATCGGCGAATCGACGCGCGTCGAGCGCGGCTCGTAGTCGAAGTAGTCGAATAACCGTTGATTCAGCTCCTGCACCAGCATCAAAGGATCGTCGCGGCGGGTGACGCCCATCTGTTTGGCCAGCAAGGTGAGCGCGGGAGTCTCGACCGCGAAGGTCGAGGGCAGCAGCATCTCCCAGTAGTCGCCGGCCTCGACCAGTTCATCGAGTGCGCCCCAGGCTTCCGGCGCGAGGAAGCTGGGCACATCGGGCAGGGCCTGCTGCTCGATCACCGACTCGGCGACGATGACCAGTTGGTTGTGTTCGCCGGGAATGTCAAAGTGCTGCACCGTGTTGCCCTGGTGGTCACGATAGCTGAAGACGCGACAGCGCGGGCTGACCGAGAGCGTGAAGGTGAGGCAGTGTTGATTAGAGTCTGAACGCGGGTGCATGCGCGTCTCCATGATGCTCTCGCTGATGGGCCGCGAGTAGCGGAAGCGCGTTAGGTGGCGAATGGAATAAAAGTTCATGCTTGCTCCCGGTTTCTCTTAGCTGGCCAGCGCGGACTGGATCGAATAGTGCACATAGTGGCGATAGATGAGTTCGTGAATGCGCAGGCATTGCTCGCGGATGTTGTGAAGAAACGCGGATGTATCGCCGTGCAGGATCTCGCCGATGGTGGTGTAGTCGAGCATGGCGTGCAGGCGGCCGATGCCTGAGATCAGATCTCCGGGAGGGCGTCGGCCGCCGGTACGCTGGATCGACTCGATCACGTCGCGCATGTTGTCCACGCAGTAGCGAATGGCGTGGGGAAAATCGCGGTTCAGCAGCAAAAACTCCAGGATGCGCGCGGCAGAGACATCGGCGGTGTAAACCTGGCAGTAGGCTTCGAAAGAGGTGCAGCAGCGCAGCAGGCCGACCATCTCGAGGTACTGGTAGCCCTCGTGCTCGCGCTCCTGCGGGTGAAACAGTTCGGGCTGGTGAACCTCGAGCAGCGTGGCCGTGGCGTATGCCCGCTCAAGATAGCGGCCCAGGCGGATAAACTGCCAGCCCTGGCCATGAATCATCGTCGTGTTGCTGACTCCTTTGAAGAGATGAATGCCGTCGATGATCGAAGCCAGCATATCATTGATGCTGGCGCTGAACAGAATCTCCGCCTGCGGCGAGTGAATCTGGTGAAAGAGCCGGTTGAGCCTCTGCCACTGTTCGCTTGAGATCTCTTCGCGCACCTGGCGGGCATTCTCTCGCGCGCCGTTAATGCAAAAGGTTACCGCGGCATGATTGAGGCCGTCGAAGACCAGTTTGTGCGCCATCGCCTCCAGGTTGCCGTTCCACTCCAGACCCGCCGGCTTGCCCAGCGAGCCGACAAGCCGCTGCCAGCGCTCATGTTCGCTCGCACCGCCGGTGTCGAGCATCAGGCCCATCGTCACGTCGAGCTGGCGCACAGTGTTCTCGGCCCGCTCAAGGTAGCGGCTCATCCAGTACAAGCTGTCGGCAACCCGCGATAGCATGGTCGTGCTCTCCTCAAACCCTTATTGATTGCTACTCGAGAATCCAAGTATCTTTGCTGCCGCCACCCTGCGAGGAGTTGACCACCAGTGAGCCTTTTTCCAGAGCCACACGGGTCAGGCCCCCGGGCACGATGTTCACTTTGTCGCCAAAGAGGATGTAAGGCCGCAGATCAACGTGGCGAGGCTCCAAATGGTTACCGATCAGACAGGGCGCGCGCGAAAACGCCAGCGTCGGCTGGGCAATGTAATTGCGCGGATTGGCCTCGATCTGCCGCGCAAACTCCTCGCGCTGCTTGGCCGTCGAATGTGGCCCGATCAGCATCCCATAGCCGCCGCTCTCGCCAACTGCCTTCACCACCAGCTTTTCCAGATTGGCCAGCACGTGCTGGCGCTGCTTCTCCTCGCCCAGCAGATAGGTCTCGACATTGGGCAAGATCGCATCCTCGTTGAGGTAGTAGCGGATCATCTGCGGAACATAGGCGTAGACAGCTTTGTCGTCGGCCAGCCCTGTTCCAAAGGCATTCGTCACCGTCACGTTGCCGGCGCGATAGGCGTTGAAAAGCCCCGAGCAGCCCAGCGACGAGTCGGCGCGAAAGACCAGCGGATCGCTGAAATCGTCATCCACGCGGCGATAGATCACGTCCACTCGCTTCAATCCATCGGTGGTCCGCATGTAAACCACGTTATCGTGCGTCACCAGGTCGCGGCCCTCGACCAGGTCGATTCCCATCTGGCGCGCTAGATACGTGTGCTCGAAGTATGCAGAGTTGAAGACTCCCGGCGTGAGCAGCACGATATTCGGCTCCGGCCGCCCCTCGGGGGCCAGCGATCGCAGCGTAGCCAGCAGCAGTTGTGGATAGTGCTCGATCGGCCGCACGCCGTAGCTGGAGAAGAGCTGCGGGAAGGTCCGCTTCATCACGCGGCGATTGGAAAGCATGTAGCTCACGCCCGAGGGCACGCGCAGATTGTCCTCGAGCACGACAAACTCGCCGTTGTCGAGGCGCAGCAGATCCGAGCCGACCACCGCAATGTAGACATTGCGCGGCACTTGCAAGCCGCGCATCTGCCGCCGGTAGTGCTTGCAGCTATAGACCAGTTCGCTGGGAATCACCCGGTCGTTGAGAATCTTGGCGTCGGAGTAGACATCGCGCAAAAAAAGATTGAGCGCTGTGATGCGCTGCGTCAGCCCGCGCTCGATGCGGTCCCACTCCGCGCCAGTAATCAGCCGCGGCAGCAGGTCGTAGGGAAAGATGCGCTCGGTGCCCTCATCGCGCCCGTAGACGGTGAAGGTGATGCCCTGGGTAAGAAATGAAAGATCCGCTGACTGCTTGCGCCTCTGCAACTCTTCCTCGGGCAGCCGCGCCAGGGTCTCTGCCAGCGCGCGATAGTGCTGACGCACCTCCCCGTCCGCCCCGCGCATCTCGTCGAATGCCCGATCGAGCGGATAGTCTCCGTAAAGCGATTCCAATTCCAGTGGATGGCTTGCGCTCATGTGGGCTTGCGTCTTTCCCTGTGGGGATTTCAGGCCGGCGATCGGAAGTCGACTTCAATAGACCATCCTACCTGAAGCCCGTCCTTTAGCTTTTAGCAGATGGGACATAAGGGACTTGTGAGGAAATGAGAAATCCGGCCTGGATGACAGGCATATTGATCTTCTCAATGTCGCGCCCGACCGTTAAGAGATACAATTCGAGCGAATCTGGATTTGAGGAGGAGATTCCGATGAAGAGACGCTGGTTTACAGCCGCTCTTGCCGTCGTTGTTTTGGTCATCTTGGTTGTCGGTGCGATTCCGTTTTTCGTCGACGCCGAGTCCTTCCGGCCCAAGGTGGAGGAGCAGCTTTCCACTTCGCTGGGGCGCAAGGTTGCGCTCGGCCACCTCAGCCTTTCTCTGATCAGCGGCAGCCTGATCGCGGACAATCTCTCCGTTGCCGATGACCCCGCATTTGCCACGACATCCTTTCTCCAGGCGAAGGAGTTGAAGATCGGTATCGAAGTTGCGCCATTTCTATTTGATCACCAGATTAGGATCACAAACCTCACCATCGACACCCCCCAGATCCAGCTGATTCACTCGGAGAAGGGCACGTGGAACTTCTCGAGCCTGGGGAGCGCCTCCACGGCCAGCCCTGCGCCGCAGCAGCAGAGCGTCTTTCCCGATCTGACCGTTGGCGAGGTGAAGATCAAAGACGGAAGCGCCACTGTCTCCTCAACGCCCGCCATTGACAAGCCCTTTGTGTGTACCGGGATCAGCCTCTCCGTCAAACAGTTCTCTTTCACAAAGTCGTTTCCCTTCGAACTCTCGCTCAAGCTGCCGGGCGATGGTGATTTCTCGCTCAAGGGCTCTGCCGGGCCGGTTTCGCAGCTGGACGCCGCCGCGACGCCCTTCAATGCGGCGTTGCAGTTAAAGCATTTCGATCCGGTGGCGGCTGGTGCGGTTGAACGCGATCAAGGGATCTCGATGGTCGCCGACTTCAGCGCGCAGCTTGCCTCGGACGGGACCAGTCTCACCAGCACGGGGAAGATCGTGGCTTCTAGGCTCCAGCTAGCGCGCGGCGGTTCACCAGCCCCTCACCCGGTCGATGTGGACTTTGCGGTATCGGATGATCTGGGCAAAGAGACTGGGCGGGTTTCGGATCTCTCGATTCACACCGGCTCCGTCGCTGTTCATGTGAATGGCGGCTACCGGTCGACGGGGAAAGGCGTCGTGCTCGATCTTCACCTCTCTGCGCCAGATCTCCCGGTTGACCAGCTGGAACAGTTGCTGCCAACGGTCGGAGTTCACCTCCCAAGCGGCTCACAGCTGCGCGGCGGCACGCTGACCGCAAACCTTGCCATCTCCGGCTCCCTTAGTTCGACTGTGATTGCAGGGCCCATCGAGATTGACAACTCGCAGCTCGCCGGCTTTGACCTCGGCTCAAAGATCGAAGGGATCAACCCGCTGAAAGGAACCAGCGGCGGAACGGCGATTGAGAAGTTGAGCACAGAGGTGCGCTCCTCTCCGGAGTCGACGCAATTCGACAATATTTACGCGTCGGTTCCCCAGATTGGCACCGCCTCAGGAGGCGGCAGGGTCTCATCAGCGGGCGCGCTGGACTTCCAGCTTGTCGCCAAGCTCAACAATGCGACGCCAGTAGGCGCAGTGGTCAACACCAGCTTGAATATGGTCGGCAGCCTGTTCGGCGGCGGCTCCAGTACAGCGGCGAACAATGGTATTCCGCTCACCATTAACGGCACCACGTCGAATCCATCGATCCACGCCAACCTCGGATCCATGTTGAAGCAGCAGACCGGCGGGCTGCTCGGCAAATCCAGCGGTCAGCAGAAGACCAACACTGCCGGCGTATTGAAGGGACTCTTCGGGAGGTAATTGCTTATGGAACGAGTCTCACCTCCGAAGACAAAGATTTAACGCAGTTCAAACACTCCTGGGCGATCCAGATCACTTTCGCTTTTCTAGAGACTGCGGTGTCCCATCCATTCAGCGTTTTTGACGAGAATGGATGGGAATGAAGGTTACTCTTTTCTCTCCGGATCAATAGTCTGAACCTTTCTCACGCAATGTCAAACTCGTAGACGCTCACACTGATCGGCGGAATCTCGACCACCTCCGGAACTCCATCCTGCACCGTTTCGACGATTTTGACGACAGGCTCCTTGCCCGCTTCATTGGCTGAGGTCAGTGCCGGCGGCGCAATCCGATGCAGCTTGCCCGGTCCGTTCAGCTTCACGCCGAAGATCTTCGGCGCAAAGCTCTGTCCCTCTTCCGTCGGATTGACCACCGAGATAATGAACTTCTTACGGTCGCTCGAAAATGCTGCCACCACATCCAGAGGATAGGTCGGGCTTCCAGTGAGCGTAGGCCCCCTGTCGACCCACTCCGTGCCGGTCACCTGCTGCTGCGGAGAATCCCCGTCGACCGCAACCGGATGCGCGTTGGCAAAGTGAGTCGCCATCAGCTTCAACACCAGCCCCTCCGGCATAAAGCCCACGGCATCGCCGGTGATGTCGGTCAACACAGTGCGCAATCCTCCGGTCGCGCAACTGGCCGCAATCATCCCGGAGTGACGAAACATCTCGTGCAGGCAGAGCGCATATGAGAGCGGCGCCAGCATACCCGGCGGCTGGTGGTTTTCGCCATCCGCCGAACGGTAGCGATTACCCCATTCATCGAAGATGAATTTGATGTTCTTCTCTTTCAACGACGGCATCTTCTCGACGTACTTGTCCCACGCATCGAATGCCTCGCCGATGCGGTTGGCCAGCCTCCGCGCCCTGAACTGTAACGGGTCGCGCACATCCACAAACCGCTGCTTCTCCGCGTCAAAGGCCAGATCGGGATAGGCGTAGGTGTGCTCCGAGAGGTTGTCGATGTTATCGGCGCACTTGGCGAGCAGCCATCCATCCCAGTCATTCAAGCTGCCAAACTCATACGGCAGCTTGTCGCGCATCGGCGCCTCCCAAATGTCCGGAAAGAAGTTACCCCTCTTCTCCGCGCCGCCGATGGATTTCTCGCAGACGCTCGCCCCGGCTACCGTCACCTTGATCTTCGGGTCGACCCTCTTCATCGCTTCGACAATGAAATTGTGCTTCACCCAATACTGGTCGAGCGCCATGTAGCCAAACTGCCAGTCGCCGTACATCTCGTTGCCGATCGTCCAGTAGCGCACGTTGAAAGGCTCAGGATGGCCATTGTCCGCCCGCATCTTGCCCAGCCGCGTCGCAGTCGAGCCATTGCAATATTCCACCTCTTCAGCCGCCTCGCGCGCCGAGCCAAATCCGCTGTTGATCGCCAGATCGGGCTCAGCTCCGAGCAACCGGCAAAACGCGATGAACTCATGCAGACCCACATCGTTCGACTCCACCCTGTCGGACCACATCACTTGCAGCCGCGGCGGGCGCTTGTCACGGTCGCCGAGCCCGTCGCGCCAGTCGTAAGCAGAGACAAAGTTGCCGCCCGGCCACTTGGCCATCTTGAAGCCTGCCTCCTTGTAGAGCCGAATCATTCCGGCGTGGAACCCTTCAACGTTGTCGGCAGGCATCAGCGAAGCGGTCCCCACATGAAAAGCCCCGCTGCCCGTGCCCAGGATCTCCAGCCGCGCATTCTCCGTGTCGGCCCCGGCAGTGAACTTCAGCGGAAACCTCCGGTACTCCGGCAAGAGCGATGGAATCGTGATGGCTTGAGAATCGCCGGTGCCTACGCCCCAAACCAGACGGACCACAACCTTAGCGCCGGGATCGCCGGCCAGATAAACTCGGCCCTCGTAGCTCTTGCCGCGGCCCAGCCTGATCCTGGACTGTTGAATGCCGCGAGCACCCGAGCCGTCAAGCTGAACCCACGGGCTGTGCTTGCCGACAAAGGGCCGCTCGGTGTCCATCGTGACGCTTCCCGCCGGTCCCACCGGCTTGAACGGCTCGCCCATGAAGCGGCGGAAGAAGGCGTTCGCCGGCGTCGGCGCTGGAGCTGCATCGGTCACCGGGTTGGCAAACTTCCTGTCGGACAGCATCTCGGCCCACACTTGCGTCGTCGCCGGTTCCATATACGCACCGAAGATCATCGGAGAGACCGGCTCGCCGCTCTTCGACGCATCGATGGTGACCTGGAGTCTTGCGGGTGTAGCGGCAAAGGCCGACACGCCTTGTTGCAACATGGCCGCGCTTGCTGCCGAAGCCGCTAAAAACTCACGTCGATTCATTGCCATTCAATCTCTCCTGGCGTTCTCGCCTGATGCGTACCTTCGCCTGCGTTCAGATGAGAAAAAAGAAGTCAACCAAAAATCTAACATAGAGCGTCTCCGGATTTGCTGTAGACCTCCGTGCCTTGTCCATTCAGTGTTTTTCTGCGGAATGGGTGGGAAACATGCAAAATCTCGGTTTACCCAACTCCCGAAGATGCGTCAGGGTCGGGTGCCCCATATCTGGCGCAGTCTCATCGCGCCAGATGTGGGATACGACGCACAGACATTGCGCCGTCTTGATCTCCAAGCCAACCCCTGCGTTGACACAACAACCTGGCGCATGAAAGCATCGCCCTACAAATCGCAGTCGACAATTGTCTTGCGTGTTCGGCGGAAAGATCTTCCATGCGCAAATTCTTGCACAGCGTTCTGTTGATCGCGGCCATCGCGGCAGTGCTGGCCCTCAGTGCGGCAAGGGCACAAGCAGAAGAAGTCATCGATTACAGCCTCGACGGAGGTGTAACTTTCTTCACTCTTGCAACCGGCCCTTCCGGCGCGCTGGTGAGTGGAGGTTCGCCCACGCTGGGCGTGTTCGCCGTCTCCAACATTTCTGACTTGTCCAACTCGCCCGGCAGTCCAGGTCTTGCGAAACTTACGTCGTCCAGCCTGGACATCCAAAACACCTCGGGCGCGACGGCCTCGATCGTTTTTGTCTTCAGTGACACCGGCTTCTCGGCGCCGGTGGGGTCCGCACTTGAGATGAACAGCCTTATCGGCGGTTCAGTCACGGTCGACAACGCAGACAATCTGGCGTCGTTCACCAGTTGTCTGGGTGCGACCGATGTCAATCTAACAAGTTGCATCGGTGCAAAGGTTGTCGATGGGCCGGGCACGCCGGATATCACCGCGGGCACGTTCGCCAATGACCAGCAACTCAGGATCAATTCGCTGACCGCTCCGTATCCGGTTACGGAGGTCTTGGACCTGACGCTCGGCGCCGGTTCGGACGTGGGTTTCTCAGCCAATGCGACGATCGAGCCCGCTGTCAGCCCGGTCCCCGAACCAACGACCTGGCCGTTGTTTCTGCTTGGGATGGTCATTGTTGGTTTCAAGGCCGTCCGGCGCAGCCACGCCTGATTCCGGATCTTTCACCAGTTCCAACTGCGGCGCTCCTTGTAAGGAACGTTAGAAGCAAGACGAAGGCCCAGGCAGATTACCGGTCATGGATAGGTTCCAACCCGCCATCCTCTATTCCCTGTTCTCTAGTCTTTGGTCCACCTCCAAACGAAAACCCCCGGCTGGTTGGCCGGGGGCGCTTGTTTCTTTAGTGGTCACAGCCTAAAGAGCCGCAACCTATGCAACCGAGTCTGCCACTTCCGATTAACTCCTGCGTTGCTGAGGAGCAAAATGCCGGAAAGTTGTTCACTGTGGCCGGACTTGCGGCGCTTGCTAGACGGCAAAAGCGGGGGTCAGCTTCGAATTAATCATCGAGGAAGGGCGGAGGCTATCGGAGATCCCTTCGTCATCCCTTTCACCCACCTGCGCGAGACGGCGGGAATCGAGCACCACGACCGCTTCTCTTTGGGGCAAGACGAAGCCCTCTTCTCCCCACTTCGAGAGCAGGCGGCTGATCGTGAACAGGGTGGTGCCCGTCATCTGGGCGAGTTCCTCGCGAGAGAGAGAAATCTCGACCCCGCCCTTTGCCGGCTTGCCGACCTGCTTTACCAGCCTGAGCAGCGCAAAAGCCAAACGCTGGGCGACCTTCTCGGTAGCCACCTCGCGGAACCGCTCCTGAAGCTCAGTAAGCCGGTTGGAGAGGATCTGGCTCAAGTTCCGGCCGATCTGAGGGTATTCCGCCAACAGGCCTTGAAGTCTTGTATATTCCCAGACCAGCGCATGGCATTTTTCCATCGCGCGAGCAGAGCAAGTGTGGCTGCATGAGAGAGAATTGGCAGGCATGCCAACCGGATCGCCCGACCCGGTCATCCAGAGGATGACCTCGCTGCCACTCGTGCTGAGTTGGGAGAGCTTCACACTGCCGGACTGGATCATGACCAGGTTGCGGGCAGATTGTCCCTGCGTGAAGAGGAGTTCGTCGCGCGCGAAAGTGCGTGCCCTGGCGCACGAGGCAATCTCCATGCACTCGCTTTTTGAGAGACCGCTGAAGAGAGCAGAAGCGCACATCATGACGACGCGCTCCGCGATATTGGAATCTCTGGTTGTTGCCTCACCCGAAGCATAACCATTTAAGGACAAACGTGTAGACGTCATCGATCCCCCCAAGACATTCGCTCGAAGTGCGTTCAAAGCGCCCTGTCTTCAGGCGCGCTTTCATCCAAATGGCTCTCTGGGCGGCAAGGAACCTCCGCGATCAAAGTCCACTCGGTCAGTTGAGACAACCATGTGAGACGTGCTCTCTACGCATTTGGCAGTCCCATACGTGTATTATGGACTGCAATTGTCCAATTAGTGTCGACAGTCTGGTCAACGTTACACGCTTTTGGCGATTTCATCGGTCAAAGTATCGGGTAATCTATTGAAAAAGATGGACAAATTAGGCGGAAAAAATATATTTAGGGGAGTTCAGACGAAGCGAGAAGAGTACCCGAAAGAAAAGCCCCCGGCTGGTTGGCCGGGGGCTTTTTTGCTTGCCGCGTTTTGAGTCTTAAGCGCTAAAGAGCAAAATGCCCGCAGGCTTCTCTTCGCTCGCATTCTCATCGGAGCTGACCGGCCGGTAGTAAAGCTGGTCGGCGTCGAGGTAGACCTCAAGGAAGGCCGGCCGCGCGGTGATCTGCCCGGCGATCAGAGCCTCCGACAAGGGGTCCTCGACGTAGCGCTGCAGTGCGCGGCGCAATGGGCGCGCTCCGTAGCTGCGGTCGATGAGCGTCTTGTCGAGGATCCACTTCTTGGCCTCCTCGGTGACCGAGATAGTGATCGACTTCTGAGCCAGGTTGGCATTCAACTGCTGAACCAGAAGCTCTACGATCTGGATCAGATCCGAGTCGGAGAGCGACTGGAAGAGGATCACTTCATCGAGGCGGTTGAGGAACTCGGGGTTGAAGGTCTTCTTGACCTCCTGCCGCACCAGTTCTTCCACCTTCTCGCTGACCAGCTCTTCGCGATCGCTCTGGAAGCCCAGCCCCTGCTTCTTTTGCAGGTGCCGGGCACCGATATTCGAGGTCATGATGAGGATCACGTTTTTGAAGTCGACAGTATTGCCCAGGCCGTCGGTCAACTGGCCGTCCTCAAAGACCTGCAAGAGAATGTTGAAGACATCGGGGTGCGCCTTCTCGATCTCGTCGAGCAGGACCACGGAATAGGGAGACCGCTTGACGCGCTCGGTCAACTGGCCGCCCTCCTCGTAACCCACGTACCCAGGAGGCGAACCGATCAGCTTCGAGACGGAATGCTTCTCCATGAACTCCGACATATCGAAGCGGATCAGCGCCTTGTCGGAACCGAATAAGAACTGTGCCAGTGTGCGAGCCATCTCCGTCTTGCCAACGCCCGTGGGGCCGAGGAAGAGGAAGCTTCCGATGGGCCTAGAGGGCGACTTCAAGCCGGCGCGCGATCGGCGAATGGCGCGAGCCAGCGCGCTGATGGCTTTTTCCTGCGAGATCACGCGCTTGTGCAGCTCTTCCTCGACGCGCAGCAGCTTTTGCGTCTCTTCTTCCTTGATGCTGGTCACTGGAACGCCTGTCCAGCGGCTGACCACGTCCTCGATGTCTTCGCGGCCCACGATACCGGCAGCTGAGTCGTCGAGGTGATACTTGTCGCGCATCGAGCGCAGAGTCTCGCGCTCCTTGCGTTCTTCGTCGCTGTAGAAGCGAGCCTTTTCAAACTCGTGGTTGGCAATCGCCGAGTCCATCCTGTGCACGATGAACTTGATGCGCTTCTGCACCTCAGTGATCTCCTCGGGCAGCGAGGTCTGGCGCAGCTTCACGCGCGCGCCGGCCTCGTCGATCAAATCGATCGCCTTGTCGGGCAGGAAGCGGTCGGGAATGTAGCGGCTCGAATGCGAGACCGCAAACTCGACAGCGGCATCCGTATAGCTGACCGCGTGGAACTTTTCGTAACGGTCCTTGATGCCGTGGATGATCTTGATGGCATCGGCCTCGTTGGGCGGCGGCACCTTGACGGCCTGGAAGCGGCGTTCGAGCGAGCGGTCCTTCTCGATCGACTTGCGGAACTCAGCCGGGGTGGTTGCCCCGATGCACTGGATCTCGCCGCGCGAGAGCGCCGGCTTGAGGATGTTGGCCGCGTCGAGCGAGCCCTCGGCAGAGCCCGCGCCGACCAGCGTGTGAAGCTCGTCGATGAAGATGATCGAGTTCTGGTTCTCCATCAGCTCTTTCATGATGGTCTTGAGCCGCTCTTCAAACTGGCCGCGGTATTTCGTGCCGGCTACGATGAGCGAGAGGTCGAGGCCGAGCACGCGCTTCTCAGCAAGGAAGCTGGGCACCTCGCCGTCGGCGATGCGCTGCGCCAGGCCCTCGACGATGGCTGTCTTGCCAACGCCGGGCTCGCCGATGAGGACCGGATTGTTTTTTGTGCGGCGGCAGAGGATCTGAATGACGCGTTCCAATTCGCCGTCACGGCCTACCAGGGGATCGAGCTGCCCGTCCATCGCTGCCTGCGTCAGGTCGCGGCTGAACTCGGCCAGCAGGCTCGATTCGCGCTGGCGCTGCTGTGGCGGAGTCTTCTCCTGCGCGGTGCGGCCCAGATCCTCGCGAATCTGCGCCAGCTTGAGGCCGCGCTCCTGCAAGATCTCCGAGGCGAAGCACTTCTCTTCGCGCAGCAGGCCCAGCAGCAAATGCTCGGTTCCAATATGCTTGTGGCCCAGCCGCTCGGCCTCTTCAGCCGCATAGGCAAGCACGCGCTTGCACTCATTCGAGAGCGGCAGATCCACCGAGGTCGAGACCTTTTCGCGGATCGTCGTATGCGCCTCGATCTGCTTGCGAATCGACTCCACCGAAGCGTGCGAGCGCAGGAATCGGTTGGTTAACGCCTTGTCCTCGCGCAAAAGCCCAAGCAGAAGGTGCTCGGTCTCGATATAGGGCGAGCCAAACTGGCTGGCCTCATATCGCGCGAAGAAGATCACGCGCCGTGCCTTCTCCGTATAGCGTTCGAACATTTGGTCCCCCTTAAAATGGCTATCGGCTGGAGTAGCCGTCCGGTTAAGGTCACCCCAACGATGAAGACCTGTCGTCGGGGACCCCGCTTCCGGCTTCAGCCTACCCGCTCGCGCCCTTCCATTAATGTCGCCGCCGGGGACTCTTGGAATTCTAATCTCGGCCCCGAATAGCTCTTTTAGGATGGCTTCCAGATCACCTTCGCCCCGTAAGTCTTTGCGATCATGCTGCGAAGGAGACTTCCATCCTGCCCTGCCAAGCGTGATGGGATCGAATCATCCAATCTCGATTGGTTAATGTTAAGACTCAGAAACAAGCCAAATGGTGCAATTTCTTGGCCAAACTTGCTGATCGTCAAACTTCTTTTGAAGCGCTCACCGCTGCTGTCGAACTGCGACCGGCCAGCCTTCCAGCTTCTAGCCGCAAGATTCGCGTACAGCGCGCGGCCAGGTCAAGGTTGTGCGTCACAAGGATCGAGGTCAGGCCGTGACTCGCATGAAGCCGTTCGATCAGGTCGAAGACGCGGCCGGCGGTCGTCTCGTCCAAGTCGCCGGTGGGTTCGTCGGCCAGCAGCAGCCGAGGGTTATTGACCAGCGCGCGAGCCAGCGCCACGCGCTGCTGCTCGCCGCCGCTTAACTCTCCCGGCCGATGGTCGCCGCGATCTTCCAGGCCGACCTCGCCGAGCCAGTTGGTTGCCGTCGCCAGAGCTTCGGACTTGCGCAAACCGCGCGCCATCAAAGGCATGGCGACATTTTCAAGCGCCGTAAACTCCGGCAGCAGATAATGAAACTGCCAGACGTAGCCGATTTCGCGATTGCGAAAGGCCGCCGAGTCGCGCTGCGAGAGCCGCGCCACCTCTGTGCCGGCACAGTTCACCGTACCCAATGTAGGTGCATCCAGCGCGCCAAGGATATGCAAAAGCGTACTCTTTCCCGCGCCCGACTGGCCCACAATAGCCACCATCTCGCCAGCCTGCACCTCAAAGTCGAGCCCGCGAAAGAGCGTCAGCGCGCCGCGTGCAGTCGTGTAAGTCTTTTCGAGATTTCTAACCTGAATCATCGGAGCTTTGGGCGGGGTCTCGCCGGAGATTTGCGGCTCGTCCGCCCGCGCTACTGGAACCCGCGCGTTGCGGGCCTCCTGGTCGGCCGCCGCTGAAGAAAGATGGGTCATCCGGTTGCCCCTATTTTACTGTGCCGGGGCTGGCTTTCGCGCTCTGCGAACTTACGCTGGTCACCGTTGCCGGAACGGCAGCCGGATTGATCCGTCCAATGCGGCCATTGGGACCAACGACAAAAGGCAGCGAGAGAGCATTCCAGTTTCCATCGTCGAGCGGTTGCCATGTCTTGCCGTCATCGTGGCTGATGTCGGAGCCATTGGTGCCGACGGTGATCCAGGCTTTGAGAGATTCACTCCATTGAACGGCAGAGCGAAAACCGTGAGGCGGTGTCGCTGATGAAATCCAGGGGCCGTCGTATTCGAGTCTGGAAGCGGCAGTCCCTTGAGGTTCGTTCGGTTTCGTGAAATCGCCACCGACAACAACCAGAATGTCCTTCCCTGCTGGGTGATCTGCCGACGAAGCTCGAGAACCGATTGAGAAGACACCGGACGAATCCGAGTTTCCTTTTAGGGGAACACTTTGTCGGATCCATTGAGTCTGTCTACCTTCATAATCCGACCGCTCGAAAGTGCAGTCGATGCAAATTGAGAAACTGGTCACACCGTATACGAAAGCACCTACACTTCCGCCAGAACCAAAATTAACAAAACCGCCATAAGCCACTAGTGAAGAGTTGCTGGCGGCGAACAAACCTTGCATCTTTCCGTCTGCACCCAGGCCCTTGTTTATCTGTTTGTACCAGTCTCGGCCCCTGTCTTCACTTCTGAAGAGCGAAAATCGGCCACCTACAGGATCTCCGATCAGCCAGCCGACCTCTCCGCGGTCAAAATAGAGCCCGTCCCAGAAGCCTCCTTTCTCTCGGTTCTTCAAGACTATTTTCCATGCCTTGCAGCCATCCTTCGTTTTGTACAGGCGCGAGAGTTTTCCTTTGCCACTCGACATCACAATCGCAGTCGTCGCATCCCAAGCCTGCACGCCGCGAAAGTCCAGCGTAGCGCCATCCTTCGCCGCATCTGGAACAGCGCACTTCGTCCAATGCGCGCCGCCGTCGATGGTCCTCAACACAGTCCCGCCCGTCCCGCTGGCCCAGGCGACTGTTCCATCGACAGAGTCAATCCCGCGCAATCCAGCCGTCGTCCCCGACTCCTGCATCTGCCACACCGCAGGCGCAGAGACCGGCGTCTGCGCAGCCGCACAGGCCGCAACAGCCAGAAGAGAAATAAGCCGTATCGCTTTCATGGCTCGCAGTATAGATGCACGCTCCATGGCAGAGCTACACCCGCTCATTGACGGTGGCAAATCAACCTGTTTTGCATCGGGGTATGACTTCACCAGTTTCAAAAACTCAGTCTACAGCCACGTCTTGAAAGGGCACGACTTCAGTCGTGCCGTACGTGTCGCAAAAAATGACATGGGCTTTAGCCCCTGAGGCATGTCTTCTTCCGAAGCCTGTTGAGTTCCTGAGGGAAGGTATTCCCTCACCCGCCGAACGCTTGGCAGATGCCTCAAACGCTTCATGGAACAGATCGCATAAGCCCCGTCAAGGTAGCGAAGAACATTCCTCAGGGGCTAAAGCCCGCAATGTTATTGCCTCTCTTGCGGCACGACTGAAGTCGTGCCCTTTCAAGACTCCGCTCCGGACCGACTCTGCGGCACCGCTGAAGCCGTGCCCTTTCAAAGCATCGACTTAAACCGAGGTATCTCAGTAGTCGATCTTGCTTGTCGAAGCGAGCCACGCGGCGAAGGTGGTCCATCTTCCTTCGGCGTTCCGGCAGAGATCGGAACCATTGAAAGGATACAGCACTTTGCGGTTTGTCATTTTCTGTATTCATTCGAGTGGATATATTGCAAAATAGACAGATTAAGTCCGATTTCAGTCTCTGAAGGAGGATTCCCCTTGCAAACATCCCAATCTGCTTCCCCATCAACCTCTGTCGCAACCTCAAATCCGGCTTGGCTCAGTCCGTCTGTGCGCACTGCGAACCTGATCGCCGCAGCCTTGCTGACGCTGCTTGCGACGCTGCTGATCGCCTCGGTGAGCCAGGAGTCTCAGACCTTTGACGAGTCGATCCATATCTACGCCGGCTTCGAATACCTGAAGCACGGGGACTTTGGCGAAAATCCCGAGCACCCTCCGCTGGCGAAGATGCTGGCAGCGGTTCCATTACTTTCGATGGGCCTCAAAGAGCCGCCCTACTTCCCCGCGCCCTTCTTCAAGATTGAGAACTTCATCAACGGATCCAAGTTCCTGTACGACGGCGGCAGGGCAGACTCGATTCTCATGCGGGGCCGCATGACGCTGGCACTGTTCAGCGTTGCGCTCGGCTGGCTGGTGTATCTGGCCGCTGGCGAGATGTTCGGCACGCTGGCAGGGCTGATCGCATTGGGCTTGTTTGTGCTCGAGCCGGTCGTGCTCTCAAACAGCGCGCTGGTGACCACGGATATGCCGCTTGCGTGCCTCTTCTTCGCCACGATCTACGCCTTCTATCGCTTTCTCAAATCGCCCACTCTCGCCCGGCTGGCGCTGTGCGCCGCGGCGGCGGGACTGACGATGGCGGTGAAACACTCCGGCGCGCTGGTGCTGCCCACCTTGCTGCTGTTGGGTCTTGGCGACCACTTTACCCGCCACTTTTCGCCGGACGACGCGACCAGGACGGGAACTCGGCCCCGCCGTCTGAATCTGGGACAATTGGCTGGCGCGCTGGCGATCATCGGAATCGTGAGCTACGCAATTCTTTGGACTTTTTACGGCTTCCACTATGCGGCCCGTCCAGGTCAACTCGTCATGGCCCCGTCGCTCGCCGATTACTCCGCAGGACTCAAGCCGCTGCAACATGCGACGATTGCTTTTTTTGCGAAGTACCATTTGTTTCCCGAGGCCTATCTCTACGGCTGGACCGATATTTTGCTCATCACCAGTTACCGCACCACCTTCATCTTCGGCCACCTCTTCCCTCAAGGGCAGTGGTTCTTTTTTCCCGGCGTCTTCCTCATCAAGAGCACACTGGCTCTGCTGAGCCTGCTGCTGCTTGTGCCGTTTGCGGGAGTTCTCAGCAAGCGCCGCGCGCTGCTGTTTCTCGCGCTCCCCGCCGCCTTCTTTCTGGTTGTGTCCATCTCCTCGATGCTCAACCTTGGGGTTCGCCACATTCTGCCCATCTATCCGTTCTGCATCGTGCTGGCGGCAGCAGCGGGTGCTTCCCTGGCTTCGCGGTCAAAGGCCGGACGGGTCGCGGTGGCCGGGCTGCTGGTGTTTACAGCGGTCTCGTCGCTGCACACCTTCCCAGACTACCTCGCTTATTCGAACGAAGCATTTGGCGGACCGTCGAACACCTGGCGCGAGGTTGTGGACTCGAACGACGACTGGGGCCAGGGGCTGAAGTGGACCCGGAGTTACCTGGACCGGCATCCCACGAACGACTGCTGGTTCGACTATATGAATCCGATGATCAATCCTGGCTACTACGGTATTCCTTGCAAGCCGTTGCCCTCCAACATAGGGTTGTTAGTGGGACTGGGAACGGCCAGCCTGCCCGCCACAATCAGCGGCACCGTTCTGATCAGCGCGACGGATATCTCGGGTCTCATGTCTGGACCCGACACTCTCAACCCCTACAAGACCTTTGCCGGCCGCCAGCCGGACGATACGATCGGCAATGTCATTCTGGTCTATCGCGGCACCTTCGATGTCTCGCTGCTGGCTGCGCTCAACGACGCCGCAAAAGCCTCAGGCTTGCTCAGGCAGCATCGCATCCCAGAGGCTCTGGCCCTGGCGCAAAGCGCCGCTCAACTGGCGCCGGATTCCGCAAGAGTGATGAACGTGCTGGCCCAGGCGCTATCGGCCTCCGGACGCACCGGGGAAGCGCAGCGAGCCAGCGACAAAGCTCTTCAACTTGCCCGGACCGTGCATCCTGAGTTTCAGAAGGATCTACTGTAATCGCGGTTTGGCCATTGGCTGAGCTCATCATTCTGTGGCGCCTTCGGGAGCCGCTGAGGCATCTGGCGCAGGGAAATGAATGGCCGGGCTAGGTTAGCCCGTCTCAGTAGTCGATCTTGTCGGTTGACGCGAGCCACGCCGCGAAGCTGGCCCAGGCCTCTTCGCCGAGCAGTTGCGTCACGGGGAGGAGCTTGCGCTCGGCGCTGTCTTTGCGCAGTTCCCTATAAAGAAGGACGTCGTCGAAGCCGGCGCGGGCGGCATCGGCGGCGCTTGCCCCAAAGTAAATCGCATCCATCCGCGCCCAGTGCGCCGCGGCGAGGCACATCGGGCAGGGTTCGCAACTTGAGTAAAGCTGGCAACCGGTCAGCGTGAATACACCCAGCACCTTGGCAGCCGCGCGGATCGCGTTCACCTCGGCGTGGGCTGTGGGGTCGTTGGTTGCGGTCACGGTGTTCGCAGCCTCGGCGACGACCTGGCCGTCGCGCACAACAACAGCCCCAAAGGGCCCGCCCGCGCCGCTCATGACGTTCGCTGTGGCCAGCGCGATGGCGCGACGCAAAAACTCCGGATTGGCCGGGGCCTGCACCGCTCCATAGTAAGGTAGTGGGGCCGAAAGAGCGAATGCCGCCCCGCCGTGAACATAGCTCTGTGACGAGCAATGTGGAAAAACTCGTCGAGATCTCCAGCACTCAGCAATGGTTGCGGTTTCGAACCATGGCCGTAACTGCAAACACCGTATAATGCACTCCTTTTGCACATCTGCCGACGCTACCGCAACCGCTCAAAAATGAATTTTTGGTTGAATTTTGCGCTACAAGCGATATTCTGTAAATACCCCCGCAGTTCAGGCTGGACCACTCAAACGAACACACAACATTCGCAAGCGGTTCCGTCAACTCCAGATTTTCGACTGAAGAATTTCAGATTTCTCTTATCAGCCCAGCGTTTTTTGAACAAATCAAAAAACTCACGGGGAGATCCCTTTTCCGAGGCCTGCATGATGAGACATTCCCTTCGTACGCTCTCTTCTCTACTTTCCTGGCTGCCCGCGGTTGCGGCGGCTATTGCGCTGTGTAGCTCACCGCTCGTGGCACAGCAGACGCTTGGCGGCATCACCGGCGAGGTCACCGACCCAACCGGCAACGAGATTCCCGGCGCGCTCGCAACGGCGACCGATGAGCAGACCTCATTGACGCGCACGGCACAGACCAACGGCTCAGGCGTGTATGCCTTCGTGAACCTGCCCATCGGCACCTATACATTGACTTATTCCGCGCCGGGATTCGAAGTGCAAAAGACGCCACACATTACCGTGCAGGCCAACCGCACGGCGACGGTGAATGCACAGCTCAAAGTCGGCGCCGCGACCGAAACCGACATTGTGCAGGCCTCGCCGCTGATGAACGCCGTCGACACCACGGTCGGTTACGTCCTGGACAAGTCGGAGATCGAAGCCGTGCCGCTGGCCACCGGGAGTTTTACCGGCCTCGCCATCCAATCGGCTGGAGTCAGCGCCGAATTCAGCGGCGGAACGGGCGCAAATTCCGGGTTGGGCAATGCTCCCATCTGGGCCAACGGCCAGCGCGATACATCCAACTCCTTCTTGCTCAATGGCGTCGACGCCAGTAACCTCTTCAACGGCAAGAGCACAAGCCAGGTCGCCTCGGCGCGCGTCATCAACTCGACCGGCGTGCAGACCAGCCCCGGCGGCGGCGGCGGCGTCATCCAATCTGCGGCATCGATTTATCTTTCCATCGGCAACGCCATCCCCACGCCCGCGCCTGAAACCATCACGGAGGTCCGGGTCAACGCGTCCATGTACGACGCGCAGCAGGGCTCGACCTCGGGTGCGCACATCGACCTGAGCACGGCCTCCGGCACCAACCAATACCACGGCACGGCTTACATTCATCGCGGCACCAACTGGATCAATGCCGCTCCATTCTTCTTCAATCAGGATACGGATGTTCCGGCCAATGACAAGGTTCCGCAGTTGCATCGTTATACAGCCGGCGCCACCGTGGGCGGCCCGGTCGTCAAAGACAAGCTCTTCGGCTTTCTCGCCTATCAACACCTTCACGTCTCCGATCAGGAACTCGGCGACTCGTTTCTCGACGTGCCTGTCGGCTTGAGCGACGACCGCTCCGCGTCAGGACTGGCGACCATCAGCAACAACTCTTTCGGCGCCAACCTCGGCAATTCAAACATCACTGCCGCTAACGTCGATACGCTCGCCCTGCAGTTATTCAACTCCCCCGCGCTTCCAGGAGAGCCTGGCAAGTGGCTGATCCCCAATGACACGTACACTCCCACGGGCGGCCAACTCACCGCAGCCCATCTCGACAACGCCTTCATCCCTGGCACAGGCCGGTTCACCGCGGATCTTGGCGTGGCAGACCTCGACTACAACGCCAACGCCAAGGACACGCTCAGCCTCAAATACTTCTACCAGCACGATCCCACCATCGCGCCCTACGCCTATTCGAGTGTCCCCGGTTTCAGCGAGCATTTGGACTCGGGCGCGCAGGTGCTCTCGTTCACCAACACGTTAATCGTCAAGTCAAACCTCTCGACGACCCAGACACTGGGCGTGCTGCGCGAGAAGAACTGGGGCGACAATGAGCAGGCCTTCGGCCCCAATGCCATCCCCGGCGGTTCAGCAGGAACGGGATCGATGAACGTCTTCGGGTCAAGCTACTTCCCCGGCGTCTCCATTGTGAATGTACTGGGGCAATATCAGCCGATAGGCATTCCTCTCCAAGCCGTGCTGAATATCGGCCCCAACGCGGAATCGCAATCTGCGAACACCGGCGTCTTCCAGAACCGCCTTGCCCCCTCGGGGAACTCCATCTGGACGCTGGGCAAGCACACTGTCAGCTTCGGCGCCAGCTATACCTATACCCAGCTCAACACCATCGACAAGCGTACCGGCACGGGAACGGTTGCAACAGACGACTTCAGTCAGATGCTTCAGGGCTTTGTCACGCCCGGCAGCTCGGCTTCGGACTTCTACGTCACCTCATTCCTTGAGGGCAACGCAAGCCGTTATTACCGCGCCAACCAGCTCGGGACTTACGTGCAGGACAAATATCAGATCGCTCCTACGCTGTCGCTGACAGCGGGCGTCCGTTATGACTGGGACGGCGGCCTCACAGAGAAGTACGGCCGCATCTTCAACTTCGACCCCACGCGCTACAAATACGACGTCGGCTCCGACACCATCGATAATCCGGGCCTGATCATCGCCGGTAACAACACCAACGGCACCGGCGGCGTCAGCAACACCACGCTCACCGGCCGCCAGTGGGGCATCGGTCCCCGCGTCGGGGCCGCGTGGCAGCCAGGATTCTTCCACAGCAAAGTCGTGCTCCGCGCAGGCAGCGGCATCTACTACGACCGCGGCGAACTCTTCACTTATCTCTCGCCCGGATACGCCATCGGTTCGGTCACCGGCGGCCCCTTCGGTGTCAACCAGCAGCTCCCCTTCGTCTCTGCCACAAACTGCCCGACGATTTCGCGCTCTCTCTACGGCACCGGTTCCACCACCTCAACTCCCGATTTTTACGTACCGACCTGCGGAGGCAACAATGCCTTTGGTTTTCCCGCAGGGCCGCCTACAGCCGAGACGGGCAACCTTGAAAATCCCTATGGCACGACCCCGCCGACGCCGATCACCAACCCCAAGGCTTCCGATCTCGGCAATTACCTGCCCAACGCATGCAGCATCGTGAATACTGGACTGGGGGGCGTAGGTGGAATCTGTCCCACGGGCGTAATCAACAACGGCCAGCCCGTTTCGCTTGGCGTCTACGACCGCGCCAACAAACTGCCCTACACCATCAACTACACTCTCGACATTCAGTGGCAGCCGCGCAGCGACCTGGCCATCGAAATCGGTTATGTGGGCAATGTGGGCCGCCATCAGGTGATTCCGGTGCCCTTCAATCAGCCGAATATAGCTTCCGCTTCAAATCCGGCGCTGCCGGGCAGCGCCTACCAGCAGAATTACAGCTACGGATACAACGTCGTGGGAGGGTTTGTGGACCCCGCCGGCACAATTCCCTACCAGGCAAACTATGAAGGCGGCAACGTCGACCTTCGAGTGCCTTATATCGGTTATGCGGCGGAGTCCATCTCCTACAAGGCCGCCGGCGTCGATGCCTACAACGCTCTTCAGGCGCACATCGACAAGCGCATGAGCCACGGCGTCCAGATCGGGGGCTCATACACATGGTCGCACGCACTCGACGAACAGAGCGGACTTGGCCTCTTCTTCAACGGCAACAATCCGCTCGATCTGCGCAGCGCCTATGGCTCCTCGGACTTCGACCGCACCCACGTCATCAGCTTCAACTATGTCTTTCAAGTTCCCGATTTCGCCACAAAGCACTCCCTCAAAGGCAAGGCAATCGACGGGTGGTCGCTGCTGGGCGATACCGTGCTCCAGAGCGGTCAGCCCTACAGCATCATCGATTACTCCGGCGCGATCGGCAGCATCTTCTATTCGACATCCAACGGCATCACCAACCCCATTGTCCCGCTGGCGCAAGGCTGCACAGCCAAGACCGCCGTGACCGGCGCCTCCGGTGCATGGACCCCGTCGGGCGGAGCCCCAGCCTTGAAGCCCAATTGCTTCACACTTCCGCTGCTGCCGGCAGGCGGTCTCGGTGGCGCCATCCCCGCCTCCGATCCCTTTGAAACGGGCTTCACAACCGGCCAGCGCAACATCTTCCGCCAGGCATTTCAGAAGCGCGCCGACGCCTCGCTGGTGAAGGTTACGCCGATCAGCGAGCGGTATAGTCTCAAATTCACCTTCGACGTCTTCAACCTGACCAACACCACCAGCTTCGATATTCCCGGCAACGGCGTCGCACAAAACGAGTATTACAATCCCTTCCCGACCGCGGGCACAGCAGCCCTGCCCACCGGTTGCGGCGCCAATGGATCGCAGACCAACACCAGCTTTTACAACTGCCCATCGGGCCTGGGCATCGTCACGCACTCCATCGGCAGCCCGCGCCAGGTGCAGATGTCGCTGCGGCTGGATTTTTAGGGCAAGCCGGTTGTACGGAAATCACAAGGGCGTCCGTGGAATTCACGGACGCCCTTGTTGCATTGTGGTGCAGTTTCCGGATAGGCGACCAACCAACCAAAACTGAATCCCGAAGAAGTCGACAGGCTGAGTTAACATAGAAAGCAAAACTATGCTGGGTGCAGACACGCTTGCTAAGTATTACAAAACTCTTACCGACGCTCAACTTCTGAACCTGAGAGCCGAGGACGGGTTCACCGAGCAAGCTGAACAGGTGTTGGCGGAAGAACTGAGGCGGCGCAATCTCAAAGACGGCGATGTGAAACGGAACGCGGCACACAAAAACCGCATCAATCTTCGTGATGAGGCGCAAGAAAAGGGAGCCCGGGGCAGGGGGCCGGCCCTCCTATTCTATGGCAACCGCTTCCTCAACGAGGCCGACAAAAGGGCCAACATCCGGCTTCGGACCAAATGGTTCGCTCTGGGTGGCCTGCCAATAGTTCCACTTGCGTCGTATCGGTTCAAGTGCAAGGGCACTCCTAGTAAGTGGTTTTGGGGGGACACTGAACAGCGAGTTATCGAACGCGTTCCATTGAACTGGCCTCAGGTGTTTCTGACTTGGGCGAAAACCGCACTCGTCATCCTTCTCGTTATTCTTCTCGCAGTCGGATTCGCATGGTATCAGGAGCATCGAAGTCGGTAATCCTTGCTTATGCTGCATTGCTTAATGTGATTCTTGGTGAATCATCGGTCGACCGGAAACTGCATCGCCGCTCCTTTTGGGCCTGTTTGTCGTCGCAGAGCCAATCTGCGATCATGAGAGAAAACAGGCCAGGAGAACGAGCACGCATGATCCGCCGCTGTGACGACCGTGACTTTGAGTTGATCTGGGCCATCGTCAACGATGGCGCGCAAGCCTATAAAGGCGTCATCCCTGAGGACTGCTGGACGGAGCCCTACATGTCCGTCAGCGAATTGCATCATGAGATCGAGGACGGCGTCGAATTCTGGGGGGAAGAGGAGGGCGGAGAACTGCTCGGCGTGATGGGCATTCAACAGGTTCTGGATGTTACCTTGATTCGCCACGCCTACGTCCGCACAACTCGCCAGCGAAAAGGAATCGGAGCGCGTTTGCTCTTTCATCTGCTGAAGCTGACTTCAAATCCGGTCTTGATCGGTACCTGGACTGATGCGGCCTGGGCCATCCGTTTCTACGAAGCGCATGGCTTCAAAGGGGTTTCTCTCATACAAAAGGACCTCCTTCTCAAGCGTTACTGGACCGTCTCTGCGCGGCAGATTGAAACTTCAGTGGTTCTGGCCGATCGGTTGTGGTGGGAACTGAATCCAGAAGGTTGATGCTCGACGATTCGCTCGACCGGTTCTGGCCTTAGACTGTAAAGGTCATGGATAAATTCTCAGACGAAATCCTGAAGAAGCTGCTTCCGGGAGAACCGGACGCCAATGTTCTTGCTGCAAGATCGCAGGACCAGCAGAAAGTAACCGCGAGCCATTCCGATCACTGGTCCGCGGCGATCCTGCTGGAGCGCGCTGTCTACCTGCGCAAGCTGGCCAAGCACGGGAGCGGAGCAGAGAGCGAAACCTTAAAGGAATATCCGCGGCATTGCGCGATGCTTCTGGTTCGCAGCCGCGATGGCGGCGCCGAGGTGCACGAGAACTTCGCGGATGTCTTCTACGTCCTCGACGGTTGCGCGTCATTGATCACCGGTGGCACGGTGGCCGGAGCGAACAGCATTGGGCCGGGGGAGATTCGCGGTTCTTCGGTGGAAGGCGGCAGGCGGCAGGAGCTTCGTGTGGGCGACGTGGCGCACGTTGCGGCTGGTACGCCGCATCAGATGCTCGTTACCGGTGATAAGACGGTCACTTGCCTGGTTTTGAAGATTCAGGAGAACTAGTAAAGGCCATAGGCGTTGAGGCGCGGCCCGTACTTCTTGTCGGAGACCAGAATGTGCGAGAAGAGCCAATCGCGCAAAAAGTCCATCAGCTCGAGATCGAGCATGGCCGCGGACGAGGACTTGAGCCGCGCCTGCACATTCGAAATCTGGCGGATGAATTTCTCATGCTCGGTCAGATGCGAGGGCATCGCCTGGTAACCTGCCGCCAATAGCATCTCCTCTTCCCTGGCAAAGTGGAATTTGGTGTAGTTCACGAGTTGGCCAAGGACCGCGCCGAGAACCTCTTTGTCGTGGCCTGCCGTGATTCCAAAGTGTAGCTGGTTGATGATGCCGATCAGTTTCTTGTGGTCGTCGTCCAGAACCGCGACTCCCACGCTTAGGTCGCTTGTCCAGGTCATGAATTCCATGTCGGGCTCATCCTTTTCTATAGTCTCTTCGCATCTCTCCCTATCGAAACCGGCTCTTCAACGCGACCTGCGAGCGCGAGCCGGCCACTTCCTCTTCAAACTCCATATCGCGGCTCAAAGACCGTCTTGAAAGTAAAGGCGAACTGCGTAGGACCGTGCGCATCGAGATGCGCGAGTCGTTCCTTGGCCTCGTCGATGCCCGGAATATGTCCCGCGGTAACCCACCACAACGCCGTGTAGACGCCGGCAAACTTCTCGAACCACGCCTGCCGGCCTCGAAGCATTTCAACATGGGCCGTCTTGTAAACGTAATTGCGAAGGGCCTCCACCGTCTCCCAGACAGACATGTTGAAGAGTATCCGGTCGTCGTCGTAGGGGCGCAGGTATGCCGCATGTCCCTCAGGGCTCTGGATGCGCCAGACGAAGCCGAAGCTTGAATCCGCGAGGGCGTTGATCTCGCCCAGGCGCGAAGCAAACCCAGCCATCACGGGATCGTCGAGCTGAGCTTTCATTCGACCGATATTGACTTGGGCAATCTGGTATGCGGCCATCCGCGCATCTTCCTCCATTGCTTCGTTCGCCTATCGATTTGCAGCCAATTGATTTTCTTCAAACTCCTCATTCAGCCATTTGGAAAACGCCGCAAACTCCTCATCGCGGCCGAGGAAGTCGCGCACCATCTGCCGTCCCGGCTTCGACCCACCCTGCTCGAGCACCGTTTTGCGGTACCGGCTGCCTGCGTCGCAGCCGAGCAGATCGTCGGGATCGAACTGAGCGAAGAAATCCAGCGCAATGACCTTGTCGAAGGCGTACGTATAGTAGTTGGACGAGTACCCGGTGAGATGACCGAAGCTCGCGTACATCCGGTTGCCTTCCATCCAAGTCCAGGGTTGAAGGCCCTCGTAAAGCCGCTTGGTGATGCTGTCGAGGTCGAGGCCTGCCGGGTCCTGGTCGTGCAGATCGAGCGAGAGCGTAGTGTAGTAGAGCTGCGAACGTACCCAGTCTGCACGCCCGAAGGCTCCTGCCAGTTTCATTTTCTTGATGGTCTCGGAGGGGAGTGTCTCGCGGGTCTGATAGTGCTTGGCGAAGGCCTGGAGCAGCTTCTCGTCGCGAAAAAACTCTTCCAGCATCTGCGAGGGCACCTCGATGAAGTCGCCCTCTGTGGCGAATCCGGAGATTCCAGCCCACTCAGTCTGGCCGCCGAGAATGGCGTGCATCAGGTGGCCGAACTCGTGGAAGAAGGTCACCACGTCGGAGTATTGCAGCAGCCCTGGATCTTTGCTGTCACCGCCGGGAAAGTTGCAGATCAGAGCGGCTTCGGGCAGTGCGCTGCCGCGAACACCGGTGACGATCGGCGCGGCGGAGAACCATTTGTCCTTGCCTTCGCGCGGGTGCATATCCAGATAGAAGCGGCCTACCCTGCTGCCGCCGTCGAAAACATCGAAGACCGAGACCTCTGGGTGCCATGCTACTGCGGTTGAAGGCCGAAACTCGATTTTGAAGAGACGCGCAGCCGTTTCAAGTACGCCCGCCTCAACCTGCGCGTAGGGAAAATAGGGACGCACGGATTGTGAATCGAAGTCGAAGGCCGAGCGGCGAAACTGCTCGTACCAGTAAGCTCGGCTGGTAATGTCGATGGCCGTCAGCTCCGGCTGGCGCCCGCGCGTGAAGCCGAGAATCAGATCAAGCTCGCGGCGTGCGCCGTCCAGACTGGCATCGTTAAGCTTGGCGAGGAAGGTGCGCGCGTTGGCTGCGGAGCCCATCATCTGATCTGCGGTGGCCAGATCGGCCCAACTGCGAAATCCGAGAACGCTGGCAATCTTCTGCCGAGTCGCGAGCAGGTCGAGAAGGATTTTCTGGTTTGCCGGATAGGCGCGTGTGTTGTAGGCCAGGAACATGCGCTCGCGCAACGCAGCGTTCGAGGCAAAGGTCATCACCGGCTGCATGTCGGGCGGGTCGGTAGTGAGAGTGATGCGGCCATCGATGTCCGGTTCATGGCGTGCAACGTAGTCGGCAGGTAGTCCGTCTAGTTCTAGAGCGGTGGCCGAGATGGTCTTGCCGCCTTCCTGAATGTTGCGGCTGAATTCAAGCGAGAGGCGCGTGGCTTTTTCGTGGAGCGATTGCAGCAGGTCGCGCGTGGCCCGATCCTTGTCGACGCCGGCCAGACGGTAGCCGAGCAGTGTGCGCTGGACGAAGTGCTTTGTGGCGGGACTGGCGCCGTCGAGATCGATCGCGGCCAGAGCCTCATAGACATCGCGGTTCAGACTGAGCGTGCTGCCGGCCTTCGCCACGCGCTGCGCCTCCTGTAGCGCCTGGTCGCGAACGGCCTTATCGGCGGCAACAGAGTTCAACACCCCGGCCTGCGCTCCGGCAAGGTTGAGCTGCTCGATGGCCGCATCGTAGAGACGCAGCGAATTCCCGGGCGTGCGCCGTCCTTCGATGGCGAGAAGTGCCGCCAACGCCGACTCGTGCGCAGCAAGACGCGCGCCAACCCATGCCGAGAGCGCCTCGGCAGAAGCAGCTCCACCTGCCTCCCATGCGTGAAGTTCTTCGCTTGCTGCAACGGCAGGGTCTTGAATGGGCATGATGGTCAAACTCCTCCAAAGTACTAGAGTGCCACAACAAAGTGGGTTTGCGCCTGTTTCCTGCGATGTTCATGAGCGACTGGAACTCTGCAGGGCTCCTCGTTCACTCTCGTTGCCACGTTCTTCGACGTGCCGGAGCTGAACCGGCGCAATCCGTGCGCGGGCGTGATCGTGCATCGATCGCACGAATCGATTTCAAGTTTAGCTCTCGCGTTTCTATGATCGAATCACATCCTTTGAAGCGATGAAGCCGAGCTCCGATCCGGCATTCAAAAAAATTGTTGCCTATTTTTCCACCACCATGTCGTTTTTCTCTTGACACTTGCATTACATAAATCTATACATTCTTCAACTGCATTATCGTTTGCAGGGACGAAACAAAAATCGTCGAAAGGGAGAATAGGCAAATGGCAACCAAGAAAGCAGCCAAGAAGGCACCCGCGAAGAAGGCGGCAAAGAAGGCCGCAAAGAAGAAGTAGCGGTTCCTCCAACCAAAAGGCAACACTTCAGGGGAACGCTTCAAGCGTTCCCCTGAAGTGTTTTTGGGGCCTGATGCGCATTTCGGAAAATGGATTACACTAGACCACGCAGAGAAGGAAGAGGAGACTATGACGCGCCGCCGCTGGATTGCCGAGCAATGGGACGAGGCCACCGCAACGCTCACGGGCGCGCAAGCCGAGCACATGACGCGCGTCTTGCGGGCGCAGCCTGGCATGGAGGCTGACGTTGTGGCGGGCGGCCACGTATTTCATGCGCAGGTGGCAGCGGTCACTGAAGACGAAGTCCGATTCAACCTGATCTCTGAACTGGAAGCCGATCCTGCGCTGCCCGTTACGCTCGTAATGGCGATCTACAAATTCGATCATATGGAGTGGGCCATCGAGAAGGCGACCGAGCTTGGAGTCGTCGCGATCGCGCCGGTCATCGCGCACCGGACCGAGAAACATCTCGCACAGGTTGCGGCCAAGCGCGCCGAACGCTGGCGGCGCATCGTGCATGAGGCGGCGCAGCAGTCGCGGCGCTCCGATGTGCCGATCATCTTCGAGCCGGCGCCGCTGACCTCACGGGCGCGCGCAGCAACAGACGATGCCGCGGTCTCTGCGCACATCGTTCTGGCCGAGCAGGAGCGAACCACCACGCTGCGCCATGTGCTCAAGGAGGCCATGGCCGTCGCCGGGACGGAGACGCCGACAATCGAGATTGCCATCGGCCCCGAAGGCGGATGGGCGCCGGAGGAAGAGGCGCTTTTCGACGCCAATGGCTGGCGCGCAGCATCGCTCGGTCCGCGCATCTTGAGAGCCGAGACCGCAGCCATCGCCGCGTTGGCCGTGGTGGCTTCGTACCTGGAGTAGAGAAAGGAAGCTCTGCTCAAATGAACCGTTGGACAGGTGAAGCTAGTCCCGCGTCATCTGTTATCAATCAAGCAGCGCTGAATGCAACACCACTCTAGTACTGCAGTTGTAGATCCCTCAGACATCGAGAAAACGGAAGTGATCCGGGCCTATATGCCCTGCAATTACTCCCTCGCTCAGAGGGCTGAAGCCCTCTGCTCCCTCCGGAAACCCCGATCTACAACTGTAGTACCAGTCGATCGCAGACAACGCTATCAATGATCTTGTGACCAACAAGGACCTGGCTAAAACAACTCGCAGAGACTAAGTCGCCGTTCTTGTTTGTGAGAAGCTACTGCATGTGCTGCCGAGACAGGATGATTGAGCGTCCTCGACTAGAGATGCGCAAACCGCAGCAACACCCCGGCCAGCGCGCCGCCTAACAGCGGGCCAATGATTGGTATCGGCGCATAGCTCCAATTCGATCCGCCTTTGCCGGGAATCGGCAGCAGCCAATGAACGATGCGCGGCCCAAGATCGCGCGCCGGATTGATCGCATAGCCTGTCGTGCCGCCCAGCGAGAGGCCAATGCCCCACACGAGGCTGGCCACGAGCCATGGACCGATGCCCGCCGACAGGCCAGCAGCCGGGCCCGCCGCTGAGACTCCATGCGAGAAGATCGAGCCGGCTACCACCACCAGAACGGCCGTGCCCAGAACTTCGCTTACGGCGTTAAGCAGCGGACTGCGCACCGCCGCATTGGTGCAGAAGATGCCCAGCTTGGCTGCCGGGTCGGGCGTGAGCCGCCAGTGCGGAGCATAGTGCAGGGTCATCAGCGCCGAGCCGGACATCGCTCCAAGCAACTGCGCCGACCACATCATCCAAACCTGCGAGTAATTCCCGCTGATGACCGCGGACGCTAGCGTGATGGCCGGATTCAGATGAGCGCCAGGACTTCCAAAAGCCTGGGCCACCAGCACGCCGCATAAAACAGCCAGCGCCCAGCCCGTCGTGATCGCGTTCCAGCCCGAATCGGCGGCATAGGACTTGCGCAGAGTCACACCGGCATTGATGCCGCCGCCCAGCAGCATCAGAATTAGGGTGCCCATAAACTCGCCGAACCACACAGAATGCATCGGGGCTTCCTTGCGATTGCGCGAGCCGCCACTTTAATCAACGGCCAGAGCGCGATCGATCACCAGATTTGAGGAACTCAAGCATTGTGCACCGTCGGATGCATCTCCGCCAAGTCCCGGCGTAAGCGGCGAGTATAGGTGTCGAAGATCCAGCCAGACAGGAATCCTCGCAAGAAGAGCGCGGCCGAGACCGCGCTCTTCTTACGACTCAAGAAAATGTCTTCAATTTTGGGGAGCCGGAGCGGGAGATTGCGGGGTCGGCGTGGGAGCTGGCGACTGCGGGGCCGGAACTGGCGCTGGAGCAGGACCGAGCGGCACATCACCGGAGTTCTCTGCCGGCTGTTCAGGTTTCTTTTTGTCTGCCAGGCGGGTCTTGTCGCCGGTGGTGGTCTGTTTCTTCTTCTTTTTTGTCGAGGTATCGCCGGCCAGACCCAATGGACCTGCCTGTGTTTGACGATCGGCAACTTCGGCAGAGTCAGGCGCCGAAGGAGCCATTGTGTCGACTCTGTGTCCCTTTGCCTTGGGCTGCTTGGACTGCTTTGCGCGAGCGCTGTAGCGTGTCTTCTGAGCCGGTTTGGCGCTAGTCTCCAGTGGACTTGCCGTCTCGATATTGACACTGGCGGTTTGCGTCCCCGCGCCTGCGTCCTCGGTTTTGGTCTCTGGCCCAGTCGGCAGAGTCTTGCTGGGCGCCTGGCCGAAGCGTATCTTCTCTTTCTTGCCGGCTTTCATCGAAGCCTGATCGGCGCTTGCGTTTTTCTTGCTCTTTGTTTTTGCCGTTGGGGCGACGGGCGCGGCGGATGCGGATTCGGCGGGTGCAGCAGCTTGAGGCGCCTTCTGCCTGAAGCTGCGCGTGCTCTCGCGGAATCGGGTGCGCTCTACCTTCTTTTTCTTTTTTGGCGTCGGAGGCACATAGGCGCTGTAAATCGGCTTGGTCTGTTTGAGACTGGCGCCGGTGTCGGTGAAGCCGGGTTTGATGTCGACATAGGCTTGCTCGCGCATCGTGGTCAGATAGTCGCGCATGGCGGGTTCCATGCGGGCCATAAAGAAGTTTTCCTCAACCTGCGGCTCGACATCCTTAAACGCCGGCACTCCGCCGGGGATGTGCTGCACCACCTTGAGGATGACATAGCCCTGTTTAGTGCGAATCGGCTCGGTATATTCGCCCGACTTGAGCGCGAAGGTCTTGTCCTCAAGGACCTTGGCCAATTTGTTGCGCTGAAACTGACCCAGATCGCCGCCCTCTGAGGCAGTGGGACCGTCGCTGAAGCTGCGGGCCAACTGGCCGAAGTCACCGCCAGCGTGAAGCTTGGCTTCGATATCGTCGGCCTTCGCCTTTGCAGCGGCTATCTTTCCCTGATCCTCCGGCTGTACGCTGCTCGGGTCGGTAACCAAAGGGGATGGCGTGCCGGTAGAGATAAGAATCTCGGCCAGAGTGACACTTTCGGGCTGCACATACTCCTGCTTGTGCTGCTCGAAGTAGCGCTGGGCTTCGCCGGGAGTGAAGACCACCCTCTTGCCCACCTCCTGGCGCATCACCTCCTGGGTGATGATGCCATTGCGAATGTTGGCTTTGAAATCTTCAAACGAGATACCCTGCTCCCTGGCGGCCTTTTCCAGGTCTTCCATGGTTTCGAGGTTGGATTGTTTGCGAATCTCGTCCAGCTTCTTGATCATCTCTGTCTCGCCGGTGATGCCCAGTTCCTTGCCCTTTGAGAGCCAGAGCTGCTGATCGATGAGGTTGCGCAACAGATCCTTGTGAGCCTCGGAGATCTCTTGCATGGAGGCGCCTTTTTGGCGGGCCTCGGCGTCCAGGTCTTTCATTGCGCGGTCGTAGTCGGCGCGCGTGATGATCTGATTGTTGACCTTGGCGATGATCTCGGCGACAGTCGTGCCGCCATAGGGGCTCTCCGGCGCGGCGGGATGCGCTGTTTGCGCCAGGAGATAGCTTGCGAGCAGCGCCGCCGAGAACACGAAAGCCGCGGGAGTGCGAAAAAGTCGAAGAGTCATAGGGTCAGGACATGGCAGGCGGCGGCAAATTCCCGCCTGTTCCATAGTCGCCATTGTAAATGGCTGGGGAGCGGCAAGGCGATTCGGGGGACGATTCGAGCGAAATGGGGCCGAGGTTCGCTGTTTCCCACGGCTCGCGCGATGAGACTGCGCCAAATATGGGGCACCCAGAGTGAATTGGGACTTCGCCGCCAGATAAGGGCACCCAGATTGAACTGAGTCCCGGGCGTCAGATGTTGGTATCCAGCAGTTTGCGGCTTGGGGTAATGGCTATCGGAAGGCGGCAAGGGGCGTCAAACCTCTTAGTGATATACTTTAGCCCTATGACTGCCGTTTCGGGCCGCATCTGGCACGCGCAGGCCGCGCCGCAGTCCGGAGGATGGCCCCGCTTATGAATCCCCGCGCACGCCGCGCTCTTTTCACCACGATTCTCTTTTTTGCCGTCTGCGCCGTTGCGGGCAGCGTATTACAGGCCAAGGTGGGGGCGCAGTCCTCTGCCGACGAAAGCCAACTGCGCGACAGCCTGAAGTCGTTCTCTAACGTATATGCGCTGGTGGAACAAAACTACGCCGAGCCGATTGAGGGCGACAAGGCCGACACAGCTATTTATGACGGAGCGATTCCGGGGATGCTGCGGGTGCTCGATCCGCACTCCAACTTTTACGATCCCAAGTCCTACGCCAAGATGCGCGAGGAGCAGCATGGGCGCTACTACGGTGTGGGCATGACCATCCAGCAGCAGAACAACAAGGTCTATGTCCTCTTTCCCTTCGAGGGATCGCCGGCGTTCAAAAAGGGCATTCATCCCGGCGACGTGATCGACTCGGTGGATGGAAAGAAAGTCTCGGTGGACGGAAAGATTCCCGACGGCCTCAACTCGACGGATATGGTGGCCAAGGCCCTGAAGGGACCGCGGGGCACGCATGTGCAGGCGACGATGATCCGCGAGGGTCAGCCGCAGCCGCTAGTCTTCGACATGGAGAGGGACGAGATTCCCCATCCTTCGGTGGATCTGGCCTACGAGATCCGGCCGGGCGTGGGTTACATCCACCTGACACAGTTCCAGGAGACGACAGCCCGTGAGGTGATCGAGGCCATCGACGGATTCGGCGACCTAAAGGGTCTGATCTTTGACCTGCGCGGCAACCCCGGCGGCCTGCTGAGCCAGGCAGTGGAGGTCTGCGACCATCTGCTGGCCAAGGGACAGGGCATTGTCTCGCAGCACGGGCGCGCGTTTCCGGATCAGGTGTATACGGCGACGCACGGCAACGGCGGCAGGACATTCCCAATCGTTGTACTGGTGAACCGCGGTACGGCATCGGCGGCGGAGATCGTTTCCGGCGCGTTGCAGGATCACGACCGCGCACTGATCGTGGGCGAGACAACCTTTGGCAAAGGACTGGTGCAGACGGTCTATAACCTGAGCGAGAACACCGGTCTGGCGCTGACCACTTACCACTACTACACACCCTCGGGACGGCTGATCCAGCGCAATTACACGGGCGTCTCGCTTTACGACTATTACAGCCACGGGGGCACGGCGCCGGCCGATGCGACTAACCGGGAGGTGAAATTCACCGATGCTGGGCGCACCGTCTACGGCGGAGGCGGCATCAACCCCGATGAAAAGATCGAAAGCCCCAAAAGCAACCACTTCCAGGAGGAGTTGCTCTTCAAGGATGTCTTCTTCCACTTTGCGCCGGCCTATCTGGCCAACCGCACGGTAGACAAGAACTTTCAGGTGGACGACGCGGTGCTGGCGGAGTTCAAGAAATACCTGACCGCGCAAAACATCGTATGGACTGAAGCGGACCTGAATGAAGTGATGGATTGGCTGAAGATCAGCATCAAGGACAAGATCGTCACTATCCAGTTTGGCGAGCAGCAGGGACTGCGCACGCGGGCCGACTGGGATCCGATGATCCAGAAGGCGCTGACCTTCCTGCCGGAGGCGCAGGCGCTGGAAGACAATGTCCATAAGGTGCTGGTGCAGAAGGCAGAGGCTCGAAGCGAAACGAAGTAGGCCGCAGAGATCTTTGGAGTGCAGAGGCCATCCCATTGGCGGGATGGCCTTTTTGCTGCGCGCGCGGCGGGCTGGATGGATTTCCGGGAACAATTGTGATGCGGCCCGCGTAGACTATTGAGGGTCGAGGTCGAGTCGCAACTGCGTCCCTGATTGCAGAGGAGAAACTTATGCGGTCGATGATTTGCGTGGCCAGCCTGGCCACGATGCTCTCTCTTGCGGTTCCCGCTGGATTTGCCAAGACGCCGGCTCCTGGGTCCAAGAGCGGCGCGGGGACAATCGTGATTGTCTTCAAAGACGGCCACCGGCAGAGCTTCAATCTCTCCGATGTTTTGCGCGTGGAGTTTCCCAACTCCGGGGATGCTGCTGTTGCGGCTGCGCCGGTCGGCCCGATCTCGCCTTCTCGGAGCCATTACATCGGGAAGTGGAAGGTTGGCGATGGCTCGGGAGGCACCTTCTATATCACGCTTGAGGACAATGGAGATGCCTGGCGGTCGATGAACCACGAACACGGCAGGTGGGCCTATGTGGACGGCGAGGCGCAGGTGAGCTGGGATGACGGCTGGAAAGACGCGATTCGCAAGGTTGGCTCGAAGCATCAGAAGTCTGCCTACAGCTCGGGCAAGTCCTTCTCGGATTCGCCGGACAACGTGGCGGACGCGGAGAACACGATGCCGCACCCGATTTAGCGACCTTGACAGGGTTCACGCCGGGGACGTGTCTCCTGCGGAATGCTAAGGCTCTGATTTGATGAGGCTTCTGAGGCGCGGCTCAAGCCGCGCCACTTCAACGCAGGACCGCCCGATCGAATCGCTTCACTCGTTTGACGGCTCTTTGTGCGAGCGACTTCACAAAGCTCCAATTCCCCACCTTTGGACGCCCAATTCCGATGGGTCGCATGCTCAACGGTATGTAACCTGCGTCACAGCGCGACGGCTTGCCCCGCACGTAGGCTCTTCAACGGAGTTGGGAGGAGTATTCATGCCAACAATTGCCGAGGAAAGTTTAGTCACCGTTCAGAATCTTCTGGCCGCGTTCGAAGGCGAATCGAATGCAAATGCCAAGTACACGGCCTTTGCCGAAAAGGCCGATGAGGAAGAGTTGCATGGCGTCGCCAGCCTTTTTCGGGCCGCGGCGCGCGCCGAGCAGATCCACGCCGCGAACCATTCGCGTGTTCTCCACCAGCTTGGCAGCCGTTCCGAATGCGAGATTCATCCGGTTGAAGTGAAGAGCACACTGGAGAACCTGAAGGCCGCTCTGAACGGTGAGAAATACGAAATCGACACGATGTATCCGGGCTTCCTTGAGGAGGCCAGGGAACACAAGAATGTTGCCGCCATTCGCACCTTCACCGGGGCGCTGGAGGCCGAGAAGACTCACGCGCGGCTCTACAGCGAGGCAATCGCCCTGCTGACGGCCGGTAAGAAGGACTCGTGGATCGCCGAAGCGCGGGACTTCTACGTCTGCCCGGTCTGCGGCTACACCTCCGAGACCGAGGAAGAGCACGAGCGGTGCCCTGTGTGTAACTGCCCCTGGGAGAGGTTTGAGATCATCCGGTAGGAGCGGGACCGGTCGGGGCTCGTGATATCCCGCCCTCGATTGCCCCAATGACGAAGAACTGTCGTTGACGATCCCGAAGCCGCAGAAACGACGACGCGGCAAGGGTGGAGTACCCGGATTTGCAGGCTGCGGAAAGATCTGCAGAGAGACGGCATGGGGATTGGATCGGGTGGATTGGTTCGATCTGCTGTCGATCGTGGTGCATCACATGGTGCACATGCGGAGACGGATTCCGATTGAACCGCTGGCCGGTTAGGGGCAACGTCTGCACGGAGGCAGGAAGAGCCGCCTTCAGCCCCAAGACGAAGAGGAAACACCGCAGCCAAACAGGCCGAAAAGACTAAAAATCGCTCCCAGGAGAACCCAAGCCGGGGGTATAAGGCCTTTTCCATGCCTGTTTACCCCTGAGGAATGTATCTCGGCTACTTGGGTGGTTCGATGCAGCCGGCTCTGGCGATTTGCGGTCCATATCCTCGCGCCAGCGTGTAAGCTGTCTAGCAGACCAATTACAGACCGGTAAATGGACCGGTATTCATCTGCCGTCTGAACCGCGCCCGCGTCACACACCAGGGGCGCGGCGAGAATGAAATGCTCCGGAGGACCGCACTCGAATGGAAATCTACAACCAGTTACCGCCAGCAGCTGTACAAATCGTCCTGGTTCTCTTTCTCTCCTTCCTCATCGGCCTCGAGCGCGAAGAACGCAAGACAGCAGCCGGAGCCTACTCATTCGGAGGGGTCCGGACCTTCCCGCTGATTGGCCTCATCGGTTACTCCACGGCGATGATCTCAGGCACGCAGATTCTGCCGCTGGCCATCGGATTTCTGGTAGTTGCTGGATTCCTGCTCTTGTCGTACTGGCACAAGATCTCCACCGTCGAGAGTCCCGGAGTCACTACCGAGATGTCCGGCTTGGCCACCTTTCTTGTCGGAGCTCTGGTCTGTTACAACCATCTCTGGATCGCTACCGCTCTGGGCGTCGCCAGCCTGCTGCTGCTCGATCTCAAAGCCGCGCTTGAGAAGCTCGCCTCGCGCATCGCTCCCAACGAGATCCTCACCTTCTCAAAGTTCCTTTTTTTGAGCGCTGTCATTCTGCCGATCCTGCCGCATACCGAGTACACTCAGTTCCACATCAATCCCTTCAAGACCTGGCTTGTCGTGGTCGCCATCAGCGCCGTTTCTTACGCCAGTTATGTCTTGCAAAAGCTCACCAAAGGCCAGGGCGGAATAACGCTGGCCGCGCTGCTCGGCGGCGCATATTCATCCACGGTCACCACGGTCGTGATGGCTCGTCGCGCCAAGCTCGAAGAGCGTCCGCATCTGTTTGCCGGCGGCATCCTGATGGCCTGCGGCATCATGTATCTGCGCCTGGTCATCCTGCTGGCCCTCTTCAACCGGCAATTGATGCTGCTGCTCTACATCCCATTTCTTTCGGTGGCCGCTCTTGCGGTCGGAGGCGGCTACCTCTGGTCGCGCATAGCGGATAAAAACACTCAGGAAGTCCAGCGCGAGTATGAATCCAAGAATCCGCTCGACCTGGTCACGGCGATTGTCTTTGCCGGGCTTTTTCTCGTCATGCTTGTGGCAACCCAGTTAGCCGTAACTTATCTGGGACAAGCCGGGGTGAATACACTTGCCGCAATCATGGGAGTCAGCGACGTTGATCCCTTCATCATGGGACTGACCCAGGCCGCCGGCACGCTGACGCCCTTTAAGGTTGCGGCGGCGGCGGTGGCCATCGCCGCCTCCTCGAATAACGTCGTCAAGGGCATCTACGCCTACTCGCTCGCCGACCGCAAGACAGGCGTGCAGGCCTTGGTGGGGTTGATCTCCCTGGCTGCATTGGGCCTGATTCCGCTGTTCTGGCTGATGTAAAGAAAGACCGGACCCTCGCTCCGCCTGCAGGCTTTAGGATGTAAGTACCGTGCAGACGATACGAGTTGAAACATCTTCTGAGAAATACGACGTAATCGCAGGCAGCGGGCTCATCGCCACGTTGGCCCGGCGCATCGAGCGCATTCATGGCAAGCTGCCGCGCCGGGTCTTTGTGCTCACCTCGGCGCCCATCTGGGCTCTGTGGAGTGAGCGATTCCTGGCCTCCTTCGCCGAGCAGCCGATCGCGCTCTTTCTCTCGCCCGGCGAAGAACACAAAACCCTCAAGAGCGTCGAAAACCTGCTGCGCCAGATGATTCAGGCCGGCGGCGATCGGGGATCGCTGCTGATCGCCTTTGGCGGCGGCATCGTAGGCGACGTGGGTGGCTTTGTTGCCGCGATCTTCATGCGCGGCATCCCCTACGTTCAAGTTCCGACGACCTTCCTCGCGCAGGTGGACTCCTCGGTCGGCGGCAAGACCGGTGTGAATCTGCCCGAAGGCAAAAATCTTGTCGGCAGCTTTCATCAACCGCTGGCTGTCTTCGCCGACATCGACATGCCGGGAACCCTCTCGGATCGCGAGCTGCGCTCCGGGCTGATGGAGAGCGTCAAGGCAGGCATCATCCGCGACCGCGCGCTGGTGCGTTTTATGGAAGAGCATGCCGGCGAGGTGCTGGGCCGCGAGCCCAAGGCCCTCGAAAAAGTAATCGCGGCATCGATCCGCATGAAGGCCGGCGTGGTCAACCAGGATGAGCGCGAGAGCGGCCTGCGCATGATTCTCAACTTCGGCCACACGGTCGGCCACGCGCTTGAGCAAGCCACCGGCTACAAATCCCTGCTGCACGGCGAAGCGATCGGCTGGGGCATGATCGCAGCGCTCCATCTCGCACGCCAACGGGGCACCATCTCGGCCGGCCAATTTGATCGGCTTGAGAAGTTGACTCATCTCTACGGCTCGCTGCCGCCGCTCAAGCTGCGCGCGGCCAAGGTCGTTGCCGCGACGGGCGGCGATAAGAAAAATGTTGGCGGCGTGCGACGCTTCGTCCTGCCCATCGGTATCGGCGACGCCGGCGTCGTGGAAGACGTGACGCAAGGTGAGTTGGAGGCCGCGGTGGGCTACATGCTCGCGCAGGCCGCAAGGCCGAAGGCTCAATGACCACCACCGGAGCCAAACCGCCCGGAGCAAACGACGAAGCCAGCGCGGCCCAGGCCGTGCGGCAGATCTTCGACTCCATCGCGCCGCGGTATGACCTGCTCAATCACGTCCTCTCGGCCAACGTGGACCGGCTCTGGTGGCGGCGTGCGGCGCGGCGGTTCCGTGAAATTCTGGTCAATCCCGATGCGGCGATTCTCGACATCTGCTGCGGCACGGGCGACATGACGATGGCCTTGCTCAAGCAACGTCCAAAAGGCGCTCGGCCTATTCTCGCGGCCGATTTTTCGCGCGCCATGCTCAGCCGCGGAGCAAAGAAGTTTAAGCAATCCGGCGCCGTTCCGCTCGAAGCCGACGCGCTGCATCTGCCGCTGCGCTCCGCCTCGCTCGATCTGATCGTCTCGGCCTTCGGTTTTCGCAATCTGGCCAACTACGAAGGCGGCCTGCGCGAGTTCCATCGCGTACTTAAACCCGACGGCCAGTTGGGCATTCTCGAATTCAGCGAGCCCGGCGGCCTCATTGGCAAGGCCTACGCCGTCTACTTCCGCCGCGTGTTGCCGGCCATCGGCCGCGCCGTCTGCGGCAACGCAGGCGCCTACAATTATCTGCCCACATCGGTCGGTAACTTTCCTTCGCCCACCGAGATGCTTGGCCTGCTTGCCTCCACGGGTTACACCGAGTGCTCCTGGGCGCCCTACACCTTTGGCATCGCCGGGTTGTACACCGCCCGCCGCGCCGCTGTAGCCTAGAAGCACCATGTCCCGCACGGCCGAAACCGTCGCCTCCTTTTCCGCTGAAAAGCGGCAGGTTGCGCTGCACTCGATGCTGGCCGCGGCGGCCATGACGCTGCTCAAGCTCGCTGCTGGCCTGGTTTCGGGCTCGCTCGGCGTGCTCTCCGACGCGGCCCACTCCGGCCTCGACATGGTGGGCTCCATGCTCACCTTTTTTTCCGTGCGGGTCAGCGACAAGCCGGCCGACGAAGACCACACCTACGGCCACGGCAAATTTGAAAACTTCTCTTCCTTCGGCGAAGTCATTCTCATGGCCGTTTCCAGTGGCTGGATCATCTGGGAAGCTATCCAGCGCATGATCCATCACGGGAAGGAACTACAGGGCTTTGAATGGTCGGTCGCCGTGGTGCTCTGCTCCATCGCTGTTGATTTCTGGCGATCGCGCCGGTTAAAAGTGGTAGCGGACCGCACCGGGTCATCTGCACTTGCGACGGACGCTTTCCACTTTGCCTCCGATATCTGGTCATCGTTGGCCGTGCTCGCAGGCCTGGCCGCAAGTTGGGTTGGAATGCACTTCGGCATCGAAATCCTGCGCTATGCGGATCCAGCGGCCGCAGTGGTTGTCTCGCTACTGATTCTGCGCCTCACCGTGCGCCTGGGGCGCGAGGCGGTGGATGTTCTGCTCGATCAGATTCCCTCCGAGACTCGTTCGCGCCTGATCGAAGATGTCACACGAGTGCCTGGCGTACTCTCCGTAGAGCAGGCCCGCGTGCGCCGCGCCGGGGCCAACTACTTTGCCGACTTTACGCTGGCCCTGCCCCGCCGTTACACCTTTGAACACACCGACGAACTGGTTCGCGCGGCCACCGAGGCAGTTCATCGCACCATCCCCGAAGCCGACGTCGTCATCCACACCGTCCCTCGCCAGGCACGGGCAGAGAGCATCTTTGATCGCGTTCGCGCCGTCGCCGCACGCAACAACGTCAGCGTCCACGAGCTAAGCGTGCAATCGCACAAGGGAAAGCTGCGCGTCGAGCAACATCTCGAACTCGACGAAGAGCAACCGCTGCTCAAGGCCCACGACTTTGTTTGTTCGTTGGAGTCCGAGATTCTTCGCGAAGTTCCCGAGATCGACGCCGTGCTCACGCACATCGAGAGCGAGCCGGCGACCATCGAACTGCCCGCCGAGCAGGTCGCCGAAGATCGCCGCATCGAGCAGGCCATGTTAGCCACAGCCGCGCAGTTGCCGGAGATTATCGATGTGCATGAGATCATCGTCGGCCGCACCGGCGATCACATCCATCTCTCCTGCCACTGCACCCTGCCGGATGATCTGACCATGCGCCGCGTCCACGAGGTCATCACCGCGCTGGAGGACCGCTTCAAGCTCGAGTGCCCCGAAGTCTACCGGGTAACTATCCACCCCGAGCCAGTCACGGATAACTTGCGGTGAGATATCCGGCAGTCTCCGGCGTACACTTGTAAAGATTCCTGACCTTCTGAAATCGTTGCCTGGAGGAAAGAACGATGGCTGAGAACGAAGGGAAGAAATCTGATCAGAGCGAAGGCAATCGGGATATTACCGACGGCGATTCGTCTTATATTCTTTCCTGTGTGTTTATCTGCATGTTTGAATATGTCTTTATCAAATACATTTGGTTCAAGCCGTCGCCAGCGATTCAATAGATCCTGAAAATTGGCCTACAGTTTTTTGTCCTATTGCCGGCCTACACCGCATTCACGGAACGAATTAAGATGGCGTAGAAACTGAAGGCGAAAGAAATCTGCCCTGCATATGCCGCCGATCTTAATCATAGGCTCGGTTCACAGCTTTTCATCGTTTACTTTGCATTCACGACGCTCCTGCGATTTGCCATTCGCTAGCGCGAAGCAGCCTTTTGTTGCAGCGCGCTCTGCACAATGTACGACGACCGCGTAAGTCCCTTCGCGCGGGCGCGCCGGTCGATCTCGGCAATCTGGCTTTGACGGGCGGTGATGTTGATGCGGACGGTTTTGTCAGGTTCGCGCAACTCAGTCAGAAAAGCCACCGCGCCCTTCATCGCAGGATCGCCGCGCAGGTCATCGAGAGTCGAGGGCTTGGGAATTGCCTCGCCATCCTCGCGCATTCCGGCTACATGAAACGCCAGAGCCTCAGCCGCCATGGTGCGCGCTTCCTCTAGAGTGGAACCGGCGGTGACGCATCCGGGAAAGTCGGGGAAGCTCACTCCGTAGTCCGAGTGCTTGTCCTTGTGAAGATAGGCGATGTATTCCATGGCGGCTCCTTTACCTGAGCTTGAGTCCAGATTGTTTTTCGATGCTCCTGGGAGTTCCCTCGGGGACATCCTTTTGGGGGTACACGACCGTCACTCGTCCGGCCTTGACGGGATGCTTGAATTGTTTGTGGCTTCCGGTCTGCGCAACCTCGAACCAGCCGTCGTCTTTGAGCCTGCGAATGACTTCCCGGCTGTTCATCGCGCATCCTTCCGACTCAGGAATACACATTTTGTATACACTCATCAATGACTGGAGAAGCCTCTTGACGAGAAGTCTATGATCGAATAGAAGATAGGCATTCCGGGAGAAGACCCCAACTCATGAGACGGCACGTCATCAACTTCTTCCAGATCGGCTCGCTGGTGATGCTGCTGGTGGCCGTGGCGCTATTGTCGGCCATCGCCACCATGCACTTCGCCATTCACGGCGCTGAGGTGCAGGTGCCCGCGCTCAAGGGGATGACCGTGGCCGAGGCGCGCAGCCAGACCTCGGGCCTGGGCCTCAACCTCGATGTCGACAACCGCTACTACTCTGGCGATGTGGCCGCCGGGCACATCCTCTCGCAGTCGCCCGAGCCGGGCTCGGTGGTGCGCCGCGAATGGCGCGTGCGCGTCTCCGAGAGTCTCGGTCCGCAAAAAGTCGAGGTGCCCGAGACCGTCGGCCAGCAGGAGCGCGTTGCGGCTCTTCGGCTGCGCCACGTAGGCCTTGAGGTCGGGGTCACTGCGCAACTACCCTGGACGGGAGCGGCAGACGGAACGGTGATCGCCCAGGATCCGCCCGCCCACGCGCAGGGTATCGCTCGGCCGAGTATCAATCTTCTGGTAGCCGCCAGCGACGACAATGCCCCTGACGGCTATGTCATGCCAGACCTCACCGGCCTTCTAGTTGTCACCGCACAGGCTGAGTTGTCGACTGTCGGCATCCAGTCCGCCGCAGACTACATCGATGTCCCGGTAGCGCCAATGGGCACTGGCCTCGCGCAGCCCGCGCTTCCAGTCAAGCCGGGCGCGGTGATCTCCCAGCGCCCCCCCGCCGGCGCCCGCGTAGACCAGAGCACCGAAGTGAAGCTGACAGTTGCGAAGTAGCGAATTGCTTACTACACCCTCCCGTTTACACTAAAGAGGTTATGGCGGAAGACAACGAACAGCGTTACGACCCGGCGGCAATTGAACCTAAATGGCAGAAGCGGTGGGCCGCGGATCCCACTTTGTATGCGGCCGAACCCATCACCTGCGGCAAGCCCAAGTATTACGTGCTGGAGATGCTGCCCTATCCCAGCGGCGTCTTGCACGTAGGCCACGTGCGCAACTACATGATCGGCGACGTGCTGGCGCGGCAGATGTGGATGCGCGGCTACAACGTGCTGCATCCCATGGGCTGGGACGCATTTGGCCTTCCGGCCGAGAATGCCGCGCTCAAGCACCATACCCCGCCGCGCGAGTGGACCCTCTCAAACATCGCCATCATGAAACGGCAGTTTGATCGGCTTAGCCTGGGCTTTGACTGGGCGCGTGAGGTGACGACTTGCCTGCCGGAGTATTACCGCTGGAACCAGTGGTTCTTCCTGCGGATGTACGAAAAGGGGCTGGTTTACCGTAAGAAGAGCAAGGTGAACTGGTGCCCGGAATGCGCGACGGTGCTGGCCAACGAACAGGTTGTGGACGGCTGCTGCTGGCGCCATGAAACAACGCAGGTTGAACAACGCGATCTGGTGCAGTGGTTCCTGCGCATCACAGCCTACGCTCAGGAACTGCTCGACGGCCTTGACAAACTCGACGGCTGGCCGGAGAAAGTGCGCACGATGCAGCGCAACTGGATTGGGCGCAGCGAAGGAACTGACGTCGATTTCTTCCTGGAAGAGCAAGGAGCAGAGAACAGGAGACAGGGAACAGAAAGATCACGCATTCGCGTGTTTACCACGAGGGTGGACACGATCTTCGGCGCGACGAGTGTACAGCTTGCGCCGCAGCATGCGCTGGTGGCAGAGTTCACTGCGGCCGATCCCCTGCTGAGAATGCAGGTCGACGAGATGATCGAGCAGCAGAAGAAGGCGCGCGATGCAGGCGATCTGGGCGCAATCGAGAAGCACGGGGTACCAACCGGACGCTATGCCATCAATCCTTACAGCGGCCAGCGCGTGCCCATCTGGGTGGCCAACTACATCCTGGCCGACTATGGCACCGGTGCCATCATGAGCGTCCCGGCGCATGACGAACGCGACTTCGAGTTCGCGACCAAGTACAACCTGCCAATCGTGCAGGTGATCAAACCCTCCAATCCGGACGTTGACGAGACGCTGCCCTTCGTCTCGGAAGCAGGCGTGCTGGTCAACTCTGGCGAGTACGACGGATTGAGCTGTGAGGAGGCTGAGAAAAAGCTGCAAGTGGCTGCCGCGGGCGACGGGTTTGGCGAAGCGAAGGTCACCTTCCGGCTTAAGGATTGGGGGGTGAGCCGCCAGCGCTACTGGGGCACGCCGATTCCCATGATCCATTGCGAGAAAGATGGGCTGGTACAGGTGCCGGACGACCAGTTGCCGGTGTTGCTGCCCGCGCAGATTGAGATCACGCAGCAAGGCGGTTCGCCGCTCAGCCGCGTGCCGGAGTTTGTCAACGTCACCTGCCCGAAATGCGGAGGACCGGCCAAGCGCGAGACCGACACGATGGATACCTTTGTCGATTCGAGCTGGTACTTCTATCGTTACACCGACCCGAAGAACTCAAACGCTCCCTTTGATCCGGCGATCGCGCAGTACTGGTTTCCCATCGACCAGTACGTTGGCGGTGTGGAGCACGCAATCCTGCATCTGATCTATTCGCGCTTCTGGACCAAGGTGATGCGCGATCTGGGACTGATCACGAACGACGAGCCCGCCGACCGGCTCTTTACCCAGGGCATGGTCATCAAGGACGGGGCGAAGATGTCCAAGTCGAAAGGCAACGTGGTCTCTCCCGACGAGATGGCGGACCACTACGGCGCCGATGCGACACGCGTCTACTCGCTCTTTGCCGCGCCGCCGGACCGCGACCTGGAGTGGCAGGAGGACGGCGTCGCCGGGGTCAGCCGCTTCCTGGGCCGTGTTTGGAGGCTGACCACAAAATATGCGCCTGTGGCGCGCGCTGGCCGGGGCCTGCAGGTCGAGGCGCCCACGGGTCTCTCGCTCAAGCTGCTGCGCAAGCTGCATCAGACGATCGCCAAGATCACTCTCGACTTTGAGGGGCGCTGGCACTTCAACACCTGCGTCGCGGCGATCATGGAATTGGTCAACGAGATTCAGGCAGCCGACACGCAACTGGCAGCGGGCGAGATTCCCCCGCCTATCGTGCTGGAGTTGCTGCGGCCGCTGGTGCTGCTGTTGGCGCCATTCGCCCCGCATCTGGCAGCCGAGTTGTGGGAGGAACTGGGAGAAGAGGGCGCCATTTTGCGTGCTCCCTGGCCCAAGAGCGATCCCGAATTGGCTAAGGAAGACGAAATCGAAATCCCGGTGCAGATCAACGGCAAGCTGGTCACGGTGGTGCGTGTATCTGCCGATGCCGATGCAAAGACGATCGAAGCCTCGGCGCTGGCTGAGGAGAAGATACAAGCGCGCATCGCCGGCAAGACCCTAGTCAAGGTGATCGTGGTGCCGGGCAAACTTGTGAACCTGGTGGTGAGATGAAAGCCTCCGCGCCGCTGCGCGGAACCCAGTCGATCGTCGGCCAGATGGGCTGGGTCTTCAATCGGCCATCGTTGACCGCGTTGGAAGTCGCTTGGCGCTGGCTCTTTGGCGTGCCGTGTCTCTTGCTTTGCTGGCGTGAGGCGCGGCGGATCTTTGAGTTGATTCCACCCGATTCTGCTGGGCTTACCGCCGTTGATCCGCTTAATCCCTGGCTGGCTGCCATACAGTTGAGTGACGTCTGGGCGCTCTACGGACCGCACGTCGCCACGGTCTTGCACTGGCTTTTGCCTGGGGCTGGGCTTGTCTGGATTGTTGTCTCGGGGTTGGGCCGTGGGCTGGTTCTGCGGCGTTTGAATCCGTCGCTGCGCCTTCGACCCTTTGGGATGATTGGCTTGCAGGCTGGGTGGCTGGCTCTTTTCGCCGTCATTTGCTGGGGCTGGTTTCGTTCGGTCTGCTGGGTTGCGGCCACGCACATCACGCCCGCGGCAGAACCGGATCTAGTGGGCTACTCGATGTGGGTGATCTTCCTCTCGCTGGGGTTCTATACGGCGTGGGCACTGGTGAGCTGGCCGCTCGCGATTGCGCCGGTGCTGATGGCGCTGGAAAAGCGCACGGCCCTCTCTTCCGTTCGGGAAAGTCTCAGACTTGGCAGGAGCTTCACGGCCAAGCTGGTCGAGATCAACCTGGTGATGGGCATCGTGAAGCTTGCGCTGATTGTGCTGGCCATGGTGCTGTCGGCGGCACCGTTGCCCTTCAGCGACCAGTTGGGCCCGGATGCACTGCATGTCTTATGGGCTGTGGCGGCAATGTTCTATCTGATTGCCAGTGACTACTTCCAGGTGGTTCGGCTGAAGGGCTTTCTGGAGTTCTGGAAGATGTTTCGCGGCGAACAGGCCGGAGAGGCCTAGGAAACGTCAAGTGGGGATAGTGGCGAAGTAATCGGCGACCTCCTGCCAGTTGTTGACGCGCAGGAAGCCGGTCGCGGTGAGGTTGTGCGGGGCCGAGTAGAGCAAACCCTGTCCCTCGAAACGGAGGAGGTTTCTGGGCAGGTCGTCGATGAGATAGTCGGCGCGGAGAATGCTCTTGTTGCCGCAGAAGACGTAGTGCGTCGGCGGAATGAAGGGAAAGTGGCGCTGGAGCCAGCGGTACTTGGGACCGAGAGAGTTGGGAACGGTCATGGCCTGGGTGGCGATAAAGACCTCAAAGCGGGCCGAAAGCTGCTGGAGGACCTTTTGAGAGCCGGGCATAAGGGCCAAGTCTTCGAAAAAGTCTTCGGCATCGAGGAAGGCGCGAAGCTGCTGCTGGCGGTCGACCGGAGCGACCTCCCAGAGGCCTTTACCGGCCAGGTCGTTGGGAGTCACTTCTTCATCGAAGGTCTGGTTGTAGCGGCGGATGTGTTCGGCGAGGGTGTCCGCCATGACCTCATCCATGTCCACACAGATGCGCGGCACGGCTTGCTCCTTAAGTGGTTAAGTTGGGGCTGGGTAGGCCCAAATAAAAGGGTAGCAGGGATCGGCGATGGTGCAGTTTCCGGATAGGCGACGTCCGGGCGCGACACTGCGGCAGGGCTTCGGGCCTTGTGTTATCCGCGACCATCTCCTAGAATGCCTGCAATTCTCAATTTGGAGGTAAGCCGGTGCTCCGCTGTTCCAGAGTGTACATGTGTACCGCGATCGTTCTGCTCCTTTGGACCCCAACGGGCCGAGCTTCTGCCCAGAAGACGCCGCAGACAATTCAGGAGGGGGTGGGCTGGGACCGTTTCACAGTGGGTGCCAGCATGAACTCTCTGATTGACGCCTTTGGCTTTCCCGACAAGTCTTCCTACGGTAACTTGATGCGATGGGACAAGATGGGCCTCAATTGCATTTTGAACGATAAGAACGAGGCGATCGAACTTCGCTTCGAGAGACGCTTCAAAGGCGTTACTGGCAGCGGTGTAAAGTTTGGCATGTCGGCGGACAGAGTTCGCAAGATCTACGGCGATGCCGGGACGATGGAGTGGCGTGGCGGTGGGGCGAAGCTTATCTGGCCATCACGGGGCATCCTGATCTGGTTTCACGACAACACTGTTTATCAAATCGTGATTTTCAAACCGCAGACATAGAACACAATTTTCAGAAAGTACTCGGTGGTCAGTAACTCGATTCATATCGGAGATTCCGGTGATGTAACCGCTAGCCGGAAACTGCACCCTGACACAGATATATTGTAGCGAAGACCGATTCGGGGGCGGTGGCTTAGAGGCTCTTTGCATGAGCAGGCGACGGAGAAGCAGGTCCTTCGACCCTCTTCCCCTTCGCAAAGCTCAGGGTCCGGTCGCTCAGGATGACAGTTCCTTTATTTATCAATTACTTCAGAAAGATGCGTGCCGACTGCTCACGGAAAGCTATGCGTCGATACTCCCAGAGTCTTCCTTGGTAGGCTTGGGGGCTTTGCGTTTGGGCTTCGGCTTGGGTTTGGGGTCGTCCGGAGTTGGAATCGGAGCCATCGACGGGTCCCAGTAGAGGTAGCGGGAGCAACTGTCGCAGGTGAGCAGTTCGCCCTCGCGGAGCTGGTTCCAGACCTGAGGGCGGACACCCATGCGGCAGCCCGTGCATTGCTGATTCTCAGCGCGGGCGAGGCCGGTGCCGCGGGAGCCGCACAGACGGTCGAATCGAATGAGGACATCGGGTTCGATGAGCGGGCGAAGTTGCTCGCGCTGGATGGCGAGTTCGGCTTGTTCGCGGTCAAACTCAGCCTGACGGAGGGCGATGCGCTCACGAGTCTTTTCAAGGGCGGCGGCGAGGGATTCGACCTGGGCGCGGGCTGCGGCAAGAGCAGCCTCCTGCGCTTCGGTGCGCTCGAGGCTGGCAAACTCCTCGTTTTCAAGGCGTTCAGCCTCGGATTCGGCAAAGCGAAGCTCGTTTTCGACGGCGGTTGCCTGCTCGGGAGTGGTGAGGGAGTTCTGCTGGGCGCGGTAGCGGGCGGCCTTTTTGCGGAGGGCATCGATCTCGCGGTCAAGCTTGGCGCGAAGAGTTTCTTCGCGGTTGAGGGCGGCCGAGGTCTCTGAGGCCTGACCCTCGGCTCCTGCGAGCGTGGCTTTGGCCTGAGCGATCTCCGCAGGTAGGGCGCGCGCAGCCAATGCGACGCGGGTGCGTTCCAATTCGACCGCTTGCAGTTTTACGAGATTTTCAATTTGCTCTTGCATCCGTGCTATGAAGTCTACGGCATGGGGTGTCTATTCAGAAAATGCGGGGCGAGAAAGGTCGATCCAGGTTCGATCTTTCTCACATCTCAAAATCGAGGCGTCGGGCACCCAAGTGTTAGCGAAAAGGGTGATTTGTTCTGCGAGAATGGAAACCAACCAGGAGACTTGTGTGGCAGAGGCTCGGCAATCGTTCTGGCTCAGGCGGAGGTGGTTGAAGTGGGTCGCGGGCGGAGTGTTGTTGACGCTGGTGATCTCAGCCGTGGTCGTGGACCTGGGCCTGCGCCGGGCCGAACCGTTCCTTCGGGCGCAACTGGTCGCGGAGCTGGAAGATCACTTTCATGCTCGGGTGGAGTTGGACAGCTTTCATTTGTCGCTCGTGAACGGGCTTTGGGCCGAGGGCAAGGGACTACGCATCTGGCCGCCTGCACGGTTTGGAGGTGTGGGGGTTCCCGCTGGATTGGGCGAGCCATTGATTCGTCTCGATGAGTTTCGCTTTCACGCGCCTCTGCGCTACGCGCCCGGTAAGCCGATTCACGTTTCTCTAGTGGAGTTGAAGGGCTTGAGGGTGGATTTGCCTCCGAAATCGCACTTTGAACATGCAGCGGCGGAGGGCGCGGGCAGTTCCGATGCCGCCGGCACGCCAAAGAGCGCCATGGCGGGACTGGTGAGTTTCGAGCTGGACCGGATCGATTGCACCGAGGCCGAGCTTGTGATGGAGACCAGCAAGCCGGGCAAGCTGCCGTTGGAGTTTCAGGTTGCACAATTCAAGCTGACCGGAATTACATCGGACTCCCAAATGGGATTTGACGCCGAACTGACCAATCCGAAGCCCCGGGGAACAATCTTTTCCATGGGTCAAATTGGCCCGTGGCAGACGACCGACCCTGGGCAGACCCCTATCCGGGGGAACTATCGCTTTGAGAATGCGAATCTGGCTGACTTCAAATGGATTGCGGGGATTCTCTCGTCGACCGGGCACTATCAGGGTACGCTGCGCGACCTGGCGGTGGACGGGGAAACGGAGACGCCGGATTTCCGGCTGACGCAAGTTGGAAATGCGCTCGCCCTGACCACACGCTTTCATGCGCAGGTGGATGGGACCAACGGAGATACTTGGCTGGAACCGGTCGATGCGACGCTGGGGCGTTCGCACTTTACCGCGACGGGGCAGATCGTCCGTGTGACCGCTGCGGGGGACGATGGAACTCCGCACAGCGCCGGACACGATATCGATTTGAAGGTCAATGTGGATAAGGGACGGATCGAGGACTTCATGCGGCTGGCCAGCAAGTCTGACAAGGCGCTGCTGACCGGCGATGTGACGGTGAAGACCATGTTGCACATTCCACCGGGGCCGGAACCAATGCAGGAGAGATTGCATATGAATGGTTGGTTTTCGCTTGATAAGGCAGTGTTTACCAGCCCGAAGATTCAGGGGAGGATCGCCGAGTTGAGCCTGCGCGGGCAGGGGAGGCCGGATGAACTGAAGACCGCCGATCCGGACGGCATTCTATCGCAGATGCAGAGCGGCTTTCAGTTGGAAGGCGGGGTGATTACACTGCCCGCACTCGACTTTACCGTTCCCGGAGCGAAGATCCAATTGAAGGGTACGTATGCTCTGGAGGGCGGCGGGTTGAACTTCGATGGCAGCGCGAAGATGGAGGCTTCGGTCTCAAAGATGGTAGGCGGGTGGAAGGGACTATTACTGTCACCTGCTGACCGCTACTTCAAGAAGGATGGGGCAGGGACCGAGATTCCAGTCCACGTAAAGGGAACACGGGAGGCGCCGGAGTTTGGGATTGAGTTTGAAAAGATGAAGCTCGAGGTGAAGCCGGGGGAGAAGGAATAGAGTCAGGTTTCGTGGTAACCCACATCTGGCGCGGTGAGGCTGCGCCAGATATGGGGCACACGGCCAGATTTGGGCACGTGGCAGGAATGGGACATCCAGCGTAATCGGGCTGTGTTCATGGACGCGTATAATTCTCCGTTGCTTCTAAATGAGGCAGCGGAGGGAACGAATGGACGGACTTTTTCTGATTCCACTGGGAGTATTGGCTCTCTTTCTTCTCATTTTGGTTCTCAGCAGCTTCTTTACCGTGCGCACGGCTGAGGTGGCCGTGATTACGCGTTTTGGCAAGTTTCTTCGCGTTGCCGAACCGGGACTGAATTGGAAGCGCCCGTTTTTTGACAGCGTTGCAGGAGTCGTGAGCCTGCGCGTCAACCAGATCTCGTTGACCATGGAGACAAAAACCAAGGACAACGTCTTCGTCACGATTCCGATCTCGGTGCAGAATCGCGTGCGCCCAGAAAAGGTCTATGACGCCTACTACAAGCTCTCCGACCCGACGGCGCAGATAAAATCCTATGTCGAACAGGTGATTCTGGGCCACGTGCCCGGCATGACGCTCGACGAGGTCTTTGCCTCGCAATCGTCGATCGCCGCAGCCGTCAAACAGGAACTTGACGCAGACATGGCCACTTTCGGCTTTGAGATCGTGAATGTGCTGGTGACCGACATCGTTCCCGACGCCAAGGTGAAGTCGGCGATGAACGACATCAACGCAGCGCAGCGCGAACAGGTTGCCGCCAACGCCCGCGGCGAGGCGGAAAAGATTCTGGTCGTCAAAAAAGCCGAGGCCGAGGCTGAGAGCAAGGCTTTGCAAGGCCAGGGTATCGCTAACCAGCGGAAGGCGATCATCGAGGGCTTGCAAGTCTCGATCGAGCAATTCCAGAAGGTGGTCGACGGGGCGTCGTCGAGAGATGTCATGCAGTTGGTGATGGTTACGCAGTACTTCGACACGCTAAAATCGATCGGCGAGAGCGACAAAACGAACACGCTGTTCCTGTCTCACTCGCCTGGTTCCGTGAAGGATGTCTCAGAACAGATTTTGGAGTCAATGCTGGTGGCCGGGAGCGCGAGGGTTTGACGCGTGCCTCTTCTGAGGACTTGAGTTTGAGTCCTTGGGCGAGGTCTTTTTAAGTCGAATGAGCTTCCCATCCTTCCGGCGACAGACGCATGAGGGATGGGAAGATAAATAAGATCAGCCCGTTCAATCAGATGAAAATGAAGGCGCATCCTCAAATGGCGCTAGTCAATGCGCCCACGTCTGGAAATCGAGACGCGGGCCAACGTCTAGCGTTGGATTAATCGGAGCCAAAGCAGCGCAGATCAGCTGACAATTTGGCAGCATTATGTGCGAGCGAGTTGTCGAAACCGAAGGGCCCCGTTAGGAGGCCATTTTGAGCAGTTCCTGCTCCGCGCGCAGCCAATCTTGCTCCGCAGATCCATCCTGATAGCCGCGTGCGGCCCAATAGCTCCGTGCAAGCCGCTCGATCTCCTCATGCGAGGGCATCACCGCCTTTGCAGCTTCGGCAACTTTCGTCTTCTTCGTGACGGTTTTGCGGGGTTTTGCGGGCGCCTTTACCTTCTTGATTGGTTCTGCCATATCGATCTCCTCGGTTAGGTGGTTGGGGTTGGCCGCCAAACTTGCGGGGCATCAACTATAGAATACAAAACTCCACGCTTCCATGCCATCCACAATCCGGCATGACGTATCCAGCGACTCAACATGCGACGTCAAATGGGGAGCGGGGCCTGATTAAAACTTGTAGCCACGGAAGAGGTAAACCAGCTCGACGACCAGAATGACGACGACCGTCAGCTCAAGAAAGAATGCGCGGCTCTGGTTGAACTGGTCTACCATGAAGCGGTACAACTCTTCCGCGGTGCGTACTTTTCTGGTCACAAGATCTTTATAATCAGGCACACCGACCTTCAAGGCCGCCAGCTTGTAGAGGCGCGCGGCAAACATGTCGCTGAGAAACTTGATCGCGTTGTCGGCGTGTTCGGTCAACTCCGCCACGTCGAGCAGCACCGTATGGAGCCGCGTAGCCGAGCGGGCCAGACGCCAGCGCGCCAGAATGCCGGTGCCCTTATCGAGCAGTGTGTAGACGCGTTCCAACTCTTCGGTCAGCAGATCGTCGTAGTAGCGGAACTCAAGCAACTGCGAGTTGGCATACTCCAGCAACTGGACCGCTGTCTCGGCGCCAGATGTTGTGTCATAGAGAAAGGCCGCGTTCCACCCAATCACCGCCAGGTCGTTGGAGTAATAGGAGATACGCGATTGCAGCACTTCGTTGCACTCGCTCTCGGCCAGTTGGCCGGTGTCTCCGCGAACCACCTGGGCGATGCGTGGGCCACGTTGCTGAATCAACTCGGTTACGGAGGGCGAACCGGCGATCTCACGCACGTGAAAGATGAGGTAGTCTTCGCTGAGCCATTCGTCGTAGGGCTTGATGAGCGCGGGGGCTGCGCGTTTCAGGCTTGCGCGGACGATCTCAGTGGCCTGGGCTGCAAAGTCGATGTCCCAGACCCAGCGGCTGGCGAGGCCAGTCAGCTTTTCCCAGTCACCGGAAAAAGGAAGCTCGAAGACTACACTGAGCACGCCATAGTCGTAGTATTTGATCTCGCCTTGGAGCTTTTCGCCGCTTTCCAACACCAGCGGCTCAGCGGGCACAACGACCGGCGGCCTCTGATAGCGCACATACCCCGGCGCGGGATGCTTCATGCTCGGCTTGTCGACCTTGCGGGCGCTGACGAGCTCCTGGAGTTTGTCGAGGCGAATCGCCTCACAGACATCAAATTGCAGGAGCACCAGCACAGAACCGCGCAGCAGAGCTTCAGCGGATTGGCTTACGGTTTCGGGCATGATGGCTCTAGTTTAACCTGTCATTCACGCGACGATCTCAGATTGGGTGCGAAGTGACCCGCAGCAGGTTTGAACCTGCGGCTTTCGCACTCTTGCGGGTGTACGGCTGAGCGTGTTTGACTGGGGTCCGAAGACGGAAGGAAAGAGATGACCTACATTCTTTCGCTGGACCAAGGGACAACTAGCTCCCGGGCGATCTTGTTTGACGAGGCGGGGACGATTGCCGCAGTAGCGCAGCATGAGTTTGAGCAGTTCTACCCGAAGGCGGGGTGGGTGGAGCACGATCCGACGGAGATCCTGACCAGCCAATTGGCCTGCGCGGTGGAGGCTTTGGGTCGGGCCGGGGCAGTGCCCAAGGATGTGGCGGCCATAGGAATTACCAACCAGCGCGAGACAGTGATCGTGTGGGATCGGGCGACAGGTAAGGCGATCTATCCCGCGATTGTCTGGCAGGACCGGCGGACGGCTGCGCAGTGCACCGCGTTGGTCGAAAGCGGGGTTGAGAATGCGGTCTCGGCGAAGACGGGGCTGGTGCTGGACCCGTATTTTTCAGCGACTAAAGTTGCGTGGATTCTGGACAATGTGCCGGGAGCGCGGGCGCGGGCCGAGCGGGGCGAGCTGGCCTTTGGAACAGTGGACAGTTGGCTGATCTGGCATTTGACCACCGGCGCGCGGCACGTGACGGACGTGACCAACGCCTCGCGGACGCTGCTCTTCAATATCGTCGAGGGCAAATGGGACCGGGAGCTGCTGCGCATCTTCAACATTCCGGAAAGCTTGCTGCCGGAGGTTGTGTGGTCGAGCGAGCGGGTGGGCGAAGTTACGACTACGCTGGGGCTGGGCGGGGTGGCGATCGCCGGGATCGCCGGGGACCAGCAGGCAGCGCTCTTTGGGCAGTTGTGCTGGCGGGCGGGCGAAGCCAAGAACACCTATGGGACGGGCTGCTTTTTACTGCAGAATATCGGGACCGGGGTGGACGGGAACGGGACGGGGTTTGTGCGTTCGAAACACCGGCTCATCACGACTCTGGCCGCCAGCGCGCAACACCGTCTCGAGTATGCGCTGGAGGGGAGCATCTTCATCGGCGGGGCTGTGGTGCAGTGGCTGCGGGACAATCTTAAGCTCATCGGCTCGTCGGCCGAGGTGGAGGCGCTTGCAGCCTCAGTGCCCGATTCCGGCGGGGTGGTCTTCGTGCCCGCGTTTGTGGGGCTGGGCGCACCGCACTGGGACCCGCACGCCAGTGGAATGCTGATCGGGCTGCGACGGGGCACCAAACCAGGAGAGATTGCGCGGGCTGCGCTGGAGTCGATCGCCTTCCAGGTGGCCGATGTTCTTGAAGCCGTCCAGAGCGAGACGACGCGGCTCGGTGCGCTGCGTGTGGATGGCGGTGCGGCGGTGAACAATCTGCTGATGCAGTTCCAGGCCGATGTGCTGGGCGTTCCGGTGGTGCGTCCGCAAGTGACGGAGACGACGGCGATGGGCGCGGCTTACCTGGCCGGGCTGGCGACAGGCTTCTGGGCCGGGCCGGAGGAGTTGCGGGCCAAGCGCCAGGGCGATGTGCGCTTCGAGCCGCGGATGAATGCGAGTGAACGAGCCGAGCGACGCGGGCTTTGGCGGCGGGCAGTCGAGCGGGCTAAAGGTTGGAGCAACGGATAAACAAAAGCCGGTTTAGGTTCGTCGTTTCCCACCCTTTCCGCGAAAGAATGCGGAAAGGACGGGCATCCGGCGATCGCGCGGTTTGAAACGTTCCCCAACCGGACTTTGGAATGCGTTGCGCCGAATCCTCAGATATGACCTCGGCCCCAACGCTTATTGCTTTGTTACCAAGACGCCGTTTGCGCTGGTTGTCAGCGTGAACCCCGCTGTATGGCTCGTAAACGTCCCGCTGAGCGAGCCGGACGTCAGGGCGGTGTAAGTCGCACCCGACTTCGGGGGATGCTTGGGGTTGACTGTCACGTTGAGGGCGGCTGACAAGGTCGCGTTCTGCTTCACATTGAGCGTACTGTTGCCAAACAATTCGGTCAGGGCAGCGCCAGCCGCCTGGCTGTAGTTGCCGATCACCGTCACGATCCCCGGCGACACGGTGCCATTGTTCGTGATTGAGCAGTTGACAGTTCCGCTTGGCGAGAGTGTTCCTCCCGATTCGACAATGACCGACGCGGCGCTTAGCAAGCTGCTCACTGCCGCCGTGGCTCCCGACGGCACTGTGAACGCACCGCTGACCGTCAGTGATCCCATACTCGCCGTGCATCCAGACGCCAGTGTAAACGTACCGCTTACCGTCAAAGTTCCCACGTCGATGGACCCTTGGCAGGCGAGGTCGTCCAAGGTAAGCGAAGGGACGTCGAGCACGACAAAAGAGCCCACGGAGGCGAGCGCCGCCAACGGATTGTTGCCGGATGTGTCCTGTAGGGAGCCACCGCTGGTGACCGATAGCACCGTGTAGTAGGCGCCGTCAGGCCCGCCCGTGATTTGTGAAATGTCGCTCGGGACTATCAGCAGGCCAGTGTCGTCAACGAGCCAGTTGCCGCCGCTCAAGGTTCCGTTTTGCAGCTGAACCGGACTGTCCGTCAGTCGCAGGGTACCCGTGGCGCCAACGTACACGGTGCCGGTGGTGTTCGAGAAAGAGGGGCTCGTAATCGAGCTGGTGTTATACACGTTGATGTCGCCAAAATTCGAGGGGTCGGTCATCTCGATCGACCCTGCTGACAACGCGGCTCCGTAAAGTTGGATCAGTCCCTGGTTATTCAGTGAGGTCGCGACCGAGAAGCTCGTGCCAGCCTTCCCCGATTCGATGATGAGGCCCCCTCCCTGGCTTATCTGTAGCGAGTGGATCGAGATCGGCGGCGTTGCGGTAGCCGTCGCGAGGAGAGGAATGCAGACATCGCTTGCCGGTCCTGGCACCTTTCGAGGGCTCCAGTTGCCAGCCGTGCTCCACAAGCCGTTACCCGCATTCCCGGTCCAAGTGGCGCCACAGGTCTGTGCATCCGCCAACTTGCCCCCGGTTACAACCAATGCCAGCAAGATGCCAGCATACAAGAGCGTCTTCACGTTATGCTTTTTTTCCATAGACGTATCCTCCACCGTTGGTTATAGGCATCTGCAAAGATGGCCTTGTTTGCGGATCGTCAAGGTTCTTGTCAATAGATTGTCAGGCTTGTAAATATCGCTTTACATGGAGGAAGTTGTCCAGGATGCTGGCTGAGTTCCGGCCGCAAAAAGAGGACCGAAGCCGGGATCGCATCTGAACGACGATTCGCCACTTGAATCGTGAGTCGCAAGTGACTGGCAGCGACTACGCTAATTCCACTTCGATTTTTTTGGTTTCGGGGTCTAGCTTGGTGATTTTGAAGGTGCGGATCTGGCCCTGGCTCAGGGGATCGGGCTTGGCCTTTGGAGCAGGCGCGTTGCCTTTCCAACGGGCTTTGAGCATCGACGAGAGGCTGGACAGGTCGGGTTTGGACACGGGCTTGGCAGCCGGCTTGGGACGGGGCGGGAGCTCGATCTGCACCTCGGGCGCGGCTGACGGAGAAGCGGTCGAAAACGTGGTGTGGCAGGTGGCGCGAATGCCGTCGCCTAGCTCGACGTGAGTGAGGGTGGGAGACTGTTCGACGACGCGGCCGGAGACAGTGTCGCCGACTTTGTGCTCGGCGATGTATTCGTCGATCTCGGTGGGGATGAGTTGCTTGATCGAGAGCTTGATCTGGCGCTTCTCGGGGTCGATGGCGAGTACCTGCGCTTTGACGATCTGGCCAACGCGCAAGACATCCTGTGGATGGTTGATGCGTTTGGCGTTGGTGATCTCGCTGACGTGGACCATGCCCTCGATGCCTTCGGCGATCTGAACGAAGGCACCGAAGATCATCAGCTTAGTAACGGGGCCCTCGATTTGCGAGCCGACGGGGAAGTTGCGGGAGACTTCAGCCCATGGGTCGGCGAGGGTCTGCTTGAGGCCGAGCGAAATGCGGCGCTCTTCGGGCTTGACGGCGAGAACGACGGCATCGACGCGATCGCCGGGTTTGAGCATGTCGCTGGGGTGGCGGAGCTTCTTGCCGTAGGACATCTCTGAAATATGGATCAAGCCCTCGATGCCGGGCTCGATCTCGACAAAGGCTCCGAAGTCCATGAGGCGCGTTACGGTGCCGGTGATGCGCTGGCCTAAGGCGAGCGAGACGGTCTGCCAGGGCTCGGCCTGAAGCTGCTTGAGGCCGAGGGAAATCTTTTTTGTCTCCGTATCGATTCGCAGGATCTTGAGTTGTAGCTCCTGGCCGACGGTGAGAACGTCTTCGGGCTTGGCGACGCGGGCGTGGGAGATGTCGGAGATGTGCAAAAGGCCGTCGATGCCGCCGATGTCGATGAATGCGCCATAGGGCATGAGGGTGCGGACGGTCCCGGTGACGACGTCACCCTCTTTGAGAGCGTCGCGGCGGGCGGCGGTGAGGCCGCGGGCCTGCTCTTCGAGGACAACACGGCGATCGACGACGACGTCTTCGTCGGCAATGTCGAGCTTGGTGATGCGGCAATTGATCTCTGTGCCGACGAGCTTCTCGAGTTCTGCGGCGTCTTTGGTTCCGCTGCGGCTGGCGGGCATGAAGGCTCGCACGCCAACGTCGACGCGGACGCCGCCCTTGACGACTTCAGTGACCGTGCCGACGATCGCGGTCTTTTCGGCGAAGGCGGCTTCGAGGGCCGACCAGTCGCGGGGCTGGGCGACTTTGAAGCGCGAGAGTTCGTAATAGTGCTCTTCGTTGCGGCCGGTGACGGAGACGGGGAAGCTGTCGCCGGGCTTGACGGATTCGGCATTGTTTTCAAAGGCCGAGCGGGGCAGAACGCCTTCAGTCTTGTAGCCGATGTCGAGGAAGACCTGATCGGCGGAGAGGGAGACGACGACACCCTGGAGTTGGCGCTGGCCGGGCTGGCCCTTGTGGGAGTGGCTGCGCTCGAAGGCCGAGAGCGCGTCGGCGAAGGATTCCTGAGATTCGGAGGGCTCGGAAGGCTCGGCTGAAACTGGCTCGTGGGTGGGCTCGCGGGCTGGCCCCGGAGCCTTCTCGGGAGCCGCGACGGAGGCTTGGTCAGGGGCCGGCTCTGTGACTGGCTCGGGAGCTGACTGCGGCGTTTCTTCGGCGGCGGGCTGGGATTCTTCCAGGTTGTCGTTGGTCATAATGGTCTACTTATTCATTCTCCCATGAATCGGAGAGTGCGGTGCGAAAGACTCTGGGCGGATGGACAGGCAATGGGCCGGACGGCGAGAATTGTGCTCGCATCGGAGAGGGACAATATGAGGGCACTATCGATGACAAGGCGGGATTTTGTGCGTTTAGGGGCGGGGGCGGTCGCGGCAGGAGTCTGGGCATCGCGTTTGTCCGCAAAGCCGCTCGGCCTGCCCATCGGGCTGCAACTCTACAGCGTGCACGAACTGTTGCCCAAGGACTTTGACGGAACGCTGGCCCTCGTGCGCGAGGCTGGGTTCACCGAGGTCGAAGCGGCGGGCTACCACGATCGCACCGCGGCCGATTGGCGCAAGGCTCTGGACAAGGCGGGGCTGCGCTGCGTGGGCTCGCTTCATCCGCTGGATGCCTTCAAGGCGAAGCTCGATGAGCTGATCGAGTATGGGCATGTGCTGGGGCTCGGCTATCTTGGCTGCGTCTCGGCAAATCGCCGCGATCCCGAGGCGAAGGGGCCGCTCACGCTCGACGATTGGCGCTGGGTGGCGGGCGAGTACAACCGTATTGGCGAAAAGATCAAGGCCGCTGGGATGAGCTTCGCGATCCACAATGGCGTTCCCGAGTTCGGCTCGGAAGGCGGCGTGGTCTTCTACGACGAACTGCTGCGGCTGACCGACCCGAAGCTGGTGTGCTTTGAATTGGACTGCGGATGGATGTTCGCTGCTGGGCGCAACCCGGCGGAGTATCTGATCAAGACGCCGGAGCGCTTCCCGCTGCTGCATATCAAGGACATGGTAAAGGGGGACATGGTGAAGGGGGCAACGGGCGAGATGCATTCGTCGATCATGGGCCGGGGAGTGATCGACTACCGGCCGATCTTGCGCGCGGCGACGGGGATGAAGCATTATTTCGTCGAGCAGGAAGTCTTTGACATGGACGTGATGGAGTCTCTGCGGCTCGATGCGGCGTATATGAAGAAGCTGGAACTTTAGGGGTGTTTCTCGGTAGGCTTGTCTCCGGGGCTAAAGCCCGGGTCGACCCTGTTAGCTTTTTGCGGGGGTTGAAACCCCCGCCTCACTCCGGATCGAGTCTTCTCAAAGCCTGTTCATAAGCCAGTTGTAGATCGCGAATTCCGGAGGGAGCAGGGGGCTTTAGCCCCCTGAAAGAGTGCGAATTTGCGTGGCCTTCGGGCCCGGGTTCTTTTCCGCCATCACCCCCCAACGATTCAAGATCGTATCGCGGTGCGAACCCACCCATCAGCCAATTACACTGAATAGGATATGGAAATTCGCTCTGGGAACGAGATTCGCGAAGCCTTTCTGCGCTTTTTTGAGACGAAGGGGCACCGCCGGGTGCACTCTTCATCGCTGGTGCCTGCCAACGACCCGACGCTGCTCTTCACCAACGCCGGGATGAACCAGTTCAAAGACCTCTTTCTGGGGGCCGAGCGGCGGGAGTACTCGCGGGCGACGACTTCTCAGAAATGCGTCCGCGCGGGCGGCAAGCACAACGATCTTGAAAATGTCGGCTTCACGCGGCGGCATCATACGTTTTTTGAGATGCTGGGGAACTTCTCGTTCGGAGACTACTTCAAGCGCGAGGCGATCGGCTTTGCCTGGGAGTTGGTGACGAGCCCGGAGTGGCTCAACATCCCTAAAGACCGGTTGTACGTGACGATCTTTGAAGGCGACCCCGCCAATGGCGTGCCGCGCGACGATGAGGCCGAGGGCTATTGGATCGAGGCCGGAGTGGCGAAGGAGCGGATCTTCCAATACGGCCTCAAGGATAATTTCTGGCAGATGGGCGAGACGGGGCCTTGCGGGCCGTGTTCGGAGATTTTCTACGACATTGGGCTCGAAGCCGCGGAGACGCCGGGAGTCGATCTGCCCTTCGGTAAAGATGAGGCACGGTATGTCGAGATCTGGAACCTGGTCTTCATGCAGTTTGATCGCTCGGCGGTGGTGGACCCGTTGGGCAAGACGACGGGCTACACCTTGACGCCACTGCCCAAGCCATCGATCGATACCGGCGCGGGGCTGGAGCGGCTGGCGGCTGTGCTGCAAGGGAAGGTTTCTAACTTTGAGACGGATTTGTTTACGCCGCTGATTGAAAAAGCAGCGGAACTTTGTAACGTGTCGTGGAAGCGTGATAAGTGGGGTGCCCCGGATTTTCCAACGGGACCAATTGGATATGCAAGCACTGAGCTCGCTAACAATCTCCCAGTTGCCTCGGAGACAGATTTGATCGGCAATGCGAGCCTAAGGATTATCTCGGACCATGCTCGTGCGGCTACTTTCTTGATCAATGACGGCGTTCTACCCTCCAACGAAGGACGCGGGTACGTGCTGCGGAAGATTTTGCGGCGCGGGATTAGGCATGGGCGACTGTTGGGACAGGAACAGCCGTTTCTTTATCAGATGGTTTATGCCGTTCGTGATTTGATGCAGGGCGCTTACCCGGAGCTGAGTGATTCTGCTGCTCGCGTGGCTAAGGTCGTCGAGGCTGAGGAGAAGCAGTTTGATCGCGTATTGAAGATCGGCGTTGCTCGACTCAATGAGGAGTTACAAGGCAGCTTCACTGGCGACAAAGCCTTTCACCTATACGAGACCTTCGGCCTGCCGCTGGATTTTATGGTCGATGCAGCGCGCGATGCTGGCGTGAAGTTCGACGAAGCGGGCTTTGAAGCCGCACGCGCTGAAGAGCAGGCCCGCGCGCGCGCTTCGTGGAAGGGCGGCAGCCAAAAATCGGCCAGCCCAGCTTATCGCGAACTGCCTAAGACGAACTTTCTCGGGTACAAACAGCTCACCGCGCAAGGCGCGGAGGTTTTGGCGATTGTTAAGGAGGGCATGGGCGTTCCGGCGGCGGCGGCAGGGGATCTGGTCGATGTTGTGCTCGATCAGACGAGCTTCTATGGCGACTCGGGCGGGCAGACGGGCGATACAGGCTGGTTCACCTCGGCCGATGGAAACACGACTGTTGCCGAGATTCAAGGCTGCGTGCTGCCTGTCCAGGGAGTTCGCGCTCACAAGGCTTTGCTCAAGGAGCCCCTTGCGGTTGGCGATCACGTGCGGACCGTTGTCGATGGCGAGCGGCGCGATGCGATCCGGCGCAATCATACGGGGACGCATCTGCTTCACGCTGCGCTGCGGCAGGTGCTGGGCACGCATGTGAAGCAGGCCGGCTCGGCGGTTCATCCCGACCGGCTGCGCTTCGACTTTTCCCATTTTGCGCAGGTGGCCGACGAGGAACTGGAAGAGATCGAGTCGATTGTTAATCGTGAAGTCCTGGCCGATGCGCGGGTCGAGACTCTGGAAGACGTTCCGATCGATGTGGCCGTGAATGAGTACCACGCGATGGCGCTCTTCGGCGAGAAGTACGGCGACAAGGTCAGGGTGGTCAAGCTGTCAGATGGCTTCTCGACGGAGCTTTGCGGCGGGACACATACTAAAGCGACAGGCGAGATCGGGCTGATCAAGATCGTCAGCGAGGGGTCGGTTTCTTCCGGCGTCCGTCGGCTGGAGGCGATCACCGGGATGGGCGCTCTGGATGCCTTCCGGCAGGACTTTGCTGTATCGCAGATCGTGACGCAACTGGCTCCGCCGGCAGAAGGGACGAGCCTTTCGGCTTCCTTTCGAGCAAAACTGGCTTCGCAGGAAAACGAGCTGAAGCAACTGCGCCGCGAACTCGAAGAGGCGCGGATGAAGTCGGCGGCCGGGGCGCTGGATGATGCTCTCTCTCGTGCCGTTGACGTGAAGGGTGTGCGGCTGGTGACGCTGCGGGCCGATTCACTGGAACGCGGGCAGTTGCGGACGCTGGTGGACAATTTGAAGCAGAAGCTGGGTGAAGGCGTTGTGGTGCTGGCCTCTGCGCAGCCCGAGGGCAAGGTTGCCCTGATCGCTGGAGTGACGCCGGGATTGACCAAGCGGATTCAGGCGGGAAAACTTGTCGGGGCCGTTGCCAAGCTAGTCGGTGGATCGGGCGGCGGAAAGCCGGAGATCGCCGAGGCCGGCGGCAAAGATCAGGCGGGGATCGATGCCGCGCTGAAGGCTGTTGCGGGGATTGTTGGGGAGTTGCTGGGATAGGCACCTGCCGTGCGGGCAGACGGCGCTTGCGCGCCATGAGGTTTGCGGTCTCCCATCCATTTCGCAAAGTGCGCGAAATGGATGGGGCACCCGGCGGGCGTGGTTTCCCCGGTCCCCAGATGCGAGGGGCCGGGGGCACCCGAGGCTATAGCTCTCTTTACTGGTTTATGGCTCTGTCAGCTGGCAAGCAGAGGCGAGAATGATTCTATACCTCTATCTCGGGCGCGTGGACTACGACGAGGGATTGCAGCTCCAGGCGGAGATTGCGGGCCTCGTCGCTGAGGGCCGTACTCAAAATGTGCTGCTGCTGCTCGAGCATCCGCCGGTGCTGACGCTGGGCCGCAACGCTCGACGCTCAAATATACTTGCCTCCGATGAGCTGCTGGCCAGCCGCGGCGTTAGTGTGCATGAAATCAACCGCGGCGGCGACGTAACCTATCACGGGCCGGGACAGCTGGTCGGCTACCCCATCTTCGATTTGCGAACGCTGCGCAATCCAAGCGGCAGCCGTATGGGGCCGGTGGACTTTGTGCGCGGAATGGAAGAGGCGCTCATTCGCCTCTGCGGCGGCTTTGGCGTGCGGGCCGGGCGAATCTGCGGGTTGACCGGCGTCTGGTGCCACCTGCGGTGGGGCGGCGCTTTGCTTGAGAGTGATGGGAAGGAAAGCAAGATCGCCGCCATCGGCATTCACGTCGCGCGCGGCATCACCTCGCATGGCTTCGCTTTCAACGTGACGACGAAGCTCAGCGATTTCGATCTCATCGTTCCTTGCGGCATTTCCGACCATGCGGTGACCAGTTTGGAGAAGGAGATCGGCTCTGCGGCTGCGCTGCCTTCGCTTGAAGCTATCGCTCATCAGGCGGCGGGGCAGTTTGGGCAGGTCTTCGGAGAGCAGATGCTGGCCGTCGAGAGCCTGGAGGGTCTGCGCGCTCTGGCCGCAGATGCGGCACCACAGCAGTTCCCGGCTGAGGACACGCCGCTTCAGGTTCCTGCGGAGATCGAGCGGCTGATTGGCACGCCTGACCGGCCGGCTCGCGCCTGAGAGTCCTGCTCATGCCGAGCCTCAGTCTGTAGAACCGCAATCGTTGCCCCATGCGTCGCGATTTATAATCCGGCAGGAGGCGGAGAGATCTCGATGCCAACCGATGTGATTATGCCCCAGATGGGCGAGTCGATCTTTGAGGGCACCATTACCCGGTGGCTCAAAAAGCCCGGCGACCGAGTCGAGAAGGACGAGCCGTTGTTTGAGATTTCGACCGACAAGGTGGACGCGGAGATTCCCTCGCCCGTGGCCGGCGTTCTCACCGAGATCAGGTTCCCGCTTGGCGCGACCGTCGAGGTGAATACGGTCGTCGCTGTGATTGGCGACGCATCCGGCGCAATCTCTTCCGTGCCGGTTGCGCAAACTCCTCCAGCCCCTGTTGCAGCTTCCTCCGCATCCACCGCGCCAAAGGCGCAGTTGGCCGCACCGCAGGTGCTGGCCGGTCAGCGGATTCGCTCTTCGCCGCTGGTGCGGCGCATCGCCAAGGAAAACAATCTCGACCTCAACCAGATCGTGGGCAGTGGTTCTGAGGGCCGCGTCACCAAAGAAGATGTTCTCGCCCACCTTGCCCGAAACGAAACTCGCAGCACTGCGCCGAGGTTGGACGGACGGCAGGAGCCCATGACCAAGATGCGCGCGATCATCGCTCAGCGAATGGTCGAGAGCGTCCGGATCAGCCCCCACGTGCATACCGTCTACAAGATCGACATGACCCGCATCGCACGTCTGCGCGAGCGGGAGAAGGCACGCTTCGAGGCACAGGCCGGCGTCAAGCTCACTTATATGCCGTTTATTGCAGCCGCCGCCATTCAGGCGTTGAGCAAGTTCCCCATCGTGAACGCTTCGTTGGTCGACGGTGCAATCCAATACCATCCCAACGTTAATCTCGGCATCGCCGTGGCTCTTGAATGGGGGCTAATAGTGCCGGTGGTCAGGCAGGCCGAGAGAATGAGCTTCACGAGCCTGGCGCGCACGATTGCCGACCTCGCCGCCCGCGCACGCTCGAAGAAGCTACTGCCCGATGAGGTGCTGGGGGGCACTTTTACGCTGACCAACTCCGGGGTCTTCGGCGGGGAGTTCGGCTCGCCGATCATCAATCAGCCGGAGTCGGCGATCCTGGCCATCGGGGGCCTGCGCAAGGAGCCGGTTGTACTGACCGACGCCGAAGGCAACGATACCATCGCGATCCGCTCGATGCAGCACTTCTGCCTGGGCTTTGACCACCGCACCATCGACGGCGCCGACGCGGGCAAGTTCATGTTCGAGTTCCAACGCACGCTTGAGAAGTGGGACGTGCAGATCGGATCATAAGAGCGGCTACAGGAGCTTTCGGAATTGCTCCAAGCTCAACCCGGCGTCGCGAACAATGCCGCCCATCGTGAAGGCGTTGACCGGATTGTAGCGCGGACTAGTTAGGATGCGCGTGCCGTCCGTCATGACAATGTGCGCGCGCTGCCGGAGAACGCGAAATCCGGCCTTTTCCAGCGCGGCTACTGCTCTCAGGTGATTGATCCCCGGCAGCTTGGACACGGCGACCTACGCCACAGCGACTTCAACAACGCGGCCTTCGTCATTACGCGCCAACTTCTCGGCCGCATCGACATACTCTCGAATGGCGACTTGAATATTGGCCAGGGCCTCGTCTTCTGTAGCTCCCTGCGACCAGCATCCGGGCAGTCCGGGGCACGAGACGCTGTACCCTTCCTCGGATTTTCGCAAAACAACGCGATAGGTTGCCATGGAAGTTATCGTACACCCATCCGCAATCGTCAGTTAGTCAAGCGCACCCTACTCGTGCTTCACCCACGGGTCATACGTTCCTGCGCTCCAGGAGTGGCCCTCGGGATCTTTGACGGCAAACTCGCGGCTGCCGTAAGGCGTGTCTTGAATTGGCCTGATGACCTTTGCTCCCGCGGACACGGCGCGGGCGTAGGCCGCATCGGCGTCGGGAACCACGATGTAACAGCTTCGTGTCTCGACGCCGTCCAGGTCTGCGGGAGACTTAAAGCCCTTGCCATATTCGTCGTCCTTGCCGGAGCCGAGCATGATCATGCCGCTGCCCAGGGTCAGTTCGGCATGATCTATGCTCCCATTTTTACCCTCATAGACAACATGACGTTCAAATCCAAAGACGCTGCAGAGCCATTCGATTGCTGCCGGCGCATTCCGGTAACGGTGGCCTGGGACGATGGTACTGCCGGTTTTGCACATGGGGAACCTCCAATGCAACATTAACGTGAGCACAACGTGAGGGCAATAGTTTATGCTCTGCGATATGCGTCCGCCCTCAGGCGATTCTCTACTTGTGCAGATTATGAGCGCTTCGTTCGCTGAGGCGGCTGAGCGTGCCGGCGAACACCTGCTTTGCAAACCGGGCTGCTCGCAGTGTTGCCACGGAGCCTTCGTCCTCAGCCCGTTGGATGCGCTGCGGCTGCGAGAGGGCATGGAAGTTTTGCGTTCCACCGAGCCGGACCTTGCCCGGGAGGTCGAGCACCGGGCTTCTATGTGGCTGGTCGAGCATGAGGCGGGCTTTCCTGGCAACTTCGAAACGGGTGCGCTGGGTACCTCGCCAGAGGACCGGGAGCGCTTCGAGAGCTTCGCCAATGAGGCTCCCTGTCCGGCGCTCGATACCGAGACCGGCCGCTGCGACGTTTACAATTGGCGGCCGATGACCTGCCGGCTCTTTGGTCCGCCGGTGCGCATGGGGGAGGGTCAGGCCCTGGCCCACTGCGAAATCTGCTTCACTGGCGCCAGCGAGGCCGAGGTGGCGGCTTGCGAGATGGAGGTTCCCTTCGATCTCGAGGCAGATCTTCTCGCCGAGATTCCGTCGAAGGACGAGACAGTCGTAGCATTTGCTCTGCTCAAGTCAACTTAGCGTCTCACCGCGCTAAACTAAGGCTTGGACCCCCTGATGCCAACACGCCCCTGCTGGGTTGAGATTCACACTCGCGCACTTGAGGAAAACTTCCGCTTCTTATCCGCTCTGGCCGCGCCTCATGCCGAGCTGCTGGCCATCGTCAAGGCCGACGCTTACGGCCACTCGCTCAGCATCTGTGCGCCGGCCATGGTCCGCGCCGGAGCCCATTGGCTTGGCGTGACCAGCGTAGAGGAGGGCCTGACCGCCCGTGCGCTGTGCCCCGAGTCCCGCGTGCTGGTGATTTGCGGCCCCTTTCCTGGCCAGGGAGCTGCGCTTGTGCATCATGGTCTAACCGCTGTGGCCTGGGAGACCTGGCAGCTTGACGAATTGCAGGCTGCGGCATACGAGGTGGGTGCTGGTCCCGCCACAGTCCCCGTGCATCTCGAGATCGACACGGGCATGAGCCGCCAGGGAGTGGCCCCCAATCAGCTTGTCCCGGTGCTGGCCCGCTTTGCGCCGGGATCGCCCCTGCGCCTGGAAGGTGTGATGACTCACCTTTTTGCCGCCGATGAAGCCAGCGGAAGAGTGACCGAGGAGCAGCTCGACCGGCTCGATGGCGCGCTGAGTCAGATCGGTGCTGCGGGGCTGTTGCCGGATTGGCTCAATGTGGGCAACTCCGCTGCGCTGCTTGCGGGTCAAGCCGCGACGATAGGGTCTCTTGCCGATCGTCACGGAATGAAGGCACTGCTTCGGCCGGGCCTGGCGCTCTATGGCCTGGTTCCACAGTTCGACTCGCAATTTGAGCCGCCCCAGCGTCCAACGATTGCGGCCGCGCGTGACCGGTTGAAGCCGGTACTCGAGTGGAAGAGCCGCATCGTAGGCCTTCGCTCGGTTCCTGCCGGCGCTGTAGTGGGTTACAACGGGACCTTCGTGGCCACTGAACCGATGCAGTTGGCGCTGTTGGCAGTGGGTTACGCAGACGGCCTCGACCGCAAGCTCGGCAACCGCTTCAGCCTGCTGGTTCACGGCCAGCGCGCGCCGTTGGTCGGCCGCATCAGCATGGACCAGACCGTAATCGACGTGACCGAGATCCCCGGCGTCGCTCCTGGCGACGAAGTAGTGATTCTGGGCACGCAAGCGGGAAGCGAAGGCTCTGAAACCATCACCGCCCTCGACCATGCCGAGGCATCGGAGACGATTCCCTGGGAGGTCTTCACCCGCATTGGCGCGCGTGTGCCGCGAGTCGCGGTCTAAGAACTTTCGCTACATCTGTCATGGCCCCATGTGCCGGTCTTGAGGCCGCTGGCCTTGTCGAGGCGGTTCCAGGGCAAGGCTACTGGGAAGACGGCGGATTCACGATCGTCGAACATCCGCCCCTGCCGGTGCAGCGCATCATCGCCGGGCTGGACCGCGACCTGGCGGTCTCGAATGTGCTCACCATGGATCAGTTATTGGGCAACTCGACGCTTGACGCAAGATTCAATACGACGATTCTGATGGCCTTCGCGTTCGTCTCGCTGCTATTGGCCGCGGTGGGGTTGTTCGGCGTGCTCTCCTATATCGTGGCACAGCGGAGAAACGAGATCGGAATACGGATGGCTCTCGGCGCGCGGCGGGAGCAGGTACTCCAGAAGGTGCTGTTCGATGGGCTGCGCCCCGCGCTATTTGGGTTGGGGATTGGGCTAGCGGCCAGTGCGGCTACCGTGCGGCTGATTCAGTCGATACTCTATGGAACGCAGCCGCTCGATCCGGCGGTTTTTGCGGCCGTAGCAGTGATTCTTTTGCTGGTGGCATCGCTGGCGTGCATGGTTCCGGCGTGGAGGGCAGCACGGTTGAATCCGATGCAGGCGCTTAGAACCGAATAGGCGCGGAAGTGGAGATCTCCCGTGCCTATTTGGCTGTCTCTGGCTGGTTGGCGACTTCTATTGCGTGACCGGCTCAGCGGGCAGCGCCTTTGACGGCTTCAGATGGGGAGCGTTCGGGGCCTCTGGAGCAGCGGGAGCCCTGGATTCGGTCATGGGTGGCGCAGGCGGGGGTGGCGAGCCCTTTTTGATGTGCACGTCGCCGTTCTCTGCGTTGAGAACGATCTTCGCTCCGCCCGAGCCGATCTGGAAGACGGCCGACTTGTCTTGGCCTTCGGTTGAGGGAAAGGCATAGTCGGAGAGAATTTCGCCATTGTGCGTCCGTACATTCACCGATGCGGAGGCGTTGGGAGGCAAGGTCAGCTCCACGTCACCCTTGCCGTTCCTTGCGTCCACCGCGTAGGAACCGGCCGGCTCAATCGAGATGCTTCCATCGCGGTCTTCCACAACGCTGTCACCGTAGATCTCACTCAGATTCACATCCTTGGAATGCGTGGACACCCGAACCTGGCCCTTGGCCTGGTTGATGCGCAGATCGTCGGAGTTGAGAGTCAGGTCGCCGGGCAGCCCGGCCAGTTGCAGGTCGGTCACAGAGGTGTGCATGTGTATCGGCCCGGAGATGCTCTCCAGGTGCACATCGCCAAGGATCTCGCCGCTTTGGGTGATCTTGCCTTTGACCTCTGAGAAGGTGATGTCGTTCAAATCGCCGTCCGAGATCACATCGCCCTGAATATCGTGGGCGGAGAAGTCATGCTTGCCGTCGGAGAAATGCGCCTCAATCACTCCCGCAATCGAACTGAGATGAACGTCGCCGTGCGCCTTGACGTTGATTCCTGTCCCTAGCCCCGCCGCCGTCACGTCGCCTTTACCGGCGTTGACTGTGACCTTGGCGCTGCGGGGAAGACTAACGGAGAGGTTTAGCCGCCCGCTCGAATTGCCCTCCGCCTTCACCAGCACGGAGCTTCCGCTGACGGTCAGATGAGGCGCTTCGGCATCGAAGATCTTCTTTGCCTCCGAATCTGAGCCGGCGTATGCCACTTCCTGGGCCTGCACTTCGACGATGGTTCCATCGCCCGCCGTGATGCTGACGTCGCCGCGAGGATTGTCGATCTCAATGGAAGCATTTCCAGGAATTGACGCGCTCAGCAGCTTCTGATCATTATCGTGCTCGGGCAAGCCGAAGGAGTTGAAAAAGTCGTTGTCGTGGTCGCCCCAGTTCCAGTTCCCCGGCCCCCAGTGGGTCCATCCGGACGCACAGAGCCCCAAAACTGCTAGCGTGATGATGATGCCCGCAAAGCTGCCGCTGCGCCGCACGGGAACCTCACGGCGCATGTCCAACATCCACTCGCCCAGCAAGGCCAGGCCAGCGCCGATCAAAAGCACCGGCCACCACTTGCCATACCAGACCCAGAAATCGCCGCCCGCGATATGGCCTGTGAGCACCAGCAGAGCCACAATGCCTACAGTGATCAAAAGGACGGGGCCGACGATCGAGGGAACCCTCGGACCGTAGACGCCCATGTAGTTCGCCTTCATGGATTGCTGTTGAGCCTTCCAGGCGTCGCGCTGCGCGCGCCATGCCGCCTTCTGCTGTTCCTTGTAGACCCGGTATTGCGTCTTGGAGTCGTAGGGCGGAAACGGGGGGGGTGCTCCGCTGCCGGGAGGTGTATTGGGTGGCATGTTCGGAGGTACGCTGCTCATAATTGTCCTCCCTCGGGTTCCTTCCCGGTGTCTTGTGCAAAAGCCTGAGTCGACGCTGAACTCTCCGCTGTCGGTGCCTGCGGCGCGCTTGCCAGATTTGAGCCAGGGTACGAAACCGAACTCGAGCCCGCAACTGGTCCAGGGTAGGGCTGGCCCGGATACGGTCCCTGCTGCGGATAGCCGCCTGTTGCCAGCGCCGCGCGCTCAGCCAACTTAAGCACTCCGGCCAGGATCAGAAACAAAGGCCAGCTCTTGCCCCAGCTCAAAATGTCAGCCTGGTTGAGAAGTGCGAGCGCGCCAACCAGAAGAATAAAAGCGGGGCCGCGCAGCCCGCGAATCACCATGTAGTGGTTCATTTGGGGCCTCCTTGCGAATCACCGAGACGGCGAACGATCAGCCACGCGCCCAGAGCGATCAGGAACAATGGCCAGGTGAACTCCAGAAGGTGCCCGTGGAAGACGTCCAGTTGGGCAAGCAGGAACAGGATGCCGAGGGCAATCAGCACGATGGCGCCAACCGGTTCTTTGCGCCGCCAGAACAACGGGTGCATATATTCGGGAGGGCCCGGTGGAATGGGCGGTGCGGTAGGATCGACAAACCCGGCTTGAAACGGCGTGAACGGTGACTGATAGGCACCCGGAACCTGTCCGGCATACGGTGTCTGAGCCCCACCCGCTGCCGGTCCGGGCGCAGTTGGCTCGGTGCCGGGGCGGCTCGGATACCGCGGTCTCGTGCCCAGGTTCAGCCAATTACCCACTTCGTTCAATCCAAAAGGATCGGGAAGCGGCTGGCCGTCGCGCAGCGCCTTGGCGGTGTGGAAGGCCTCAAAGGACTGGTAGAGGACCCAGGCTCCGATGAAGATGCCAAAGAGCCCATTGATCCTGCTGGTGATTGAGACCAGTACCGCAAAGACGAGGACATGAATGAAGCCCTTCAAGAACTGCCCGTTATACATCGCGCCGACGCCGGGAATTACTCCCAGCGAGCCGGCAACCCACGGATTGGGACCGCCAACTGGGACTGTCCCAAACGACTGTTGATAGCTCTGCAACGACTTCCAGCAGGGCTCGCAGAGTAGCTGGCCTCCAACTGCGTTGCGCACGCAGCCGGTGCACAGTGCCTTGCCGCAGTTCTGGCAATAGGCGGCCGCATTGACGCCACTGTGATTTACGCAGTCCATACCGTGCTCCTTTCCCGTATTTCTTCAGCGGAGCCGCCGGAATGCGCGGGCGCTTCCTGAAAGCTCAGGGAAGCTTCTAAAACCTCAGAATCATTGAGATTGGGTTCGAGTGCCGGTCCAATTGCCGGGTCGCCCGACTGCTGCGGAGGGTCCACCCTTGAGCCGCCGTCCTTGTGTATCGGAACTTGCTTAGACTCACCCGGCGAAGCTTCTGGCGGCTTCTGCCTGTTTTCTTCGCCTTCACCCTTTCCGGTGCCTTCGGTGGTCTGGCGCAGCTCCCGCATCCGGGTCTGCACCTCATAAACCAACCGCAAGTGGTCGTAGTAGCGAATGATCGGGGTCGAGGCCGCCGTCAGTCTCCGCTCCATGAACGAGCGAATCGTGCTGGGTTTGAGATCGGAGAGCCTCAGATCGAAGACGCGGACTCCGGTCAAATTAAGCGTCATGGCGATGGAAAAGAAGGCCATCGCGGCGGTCATCAACAGCCGGGGTTCGGCGAATCGCCTAACGCTGCCCACGAAGCCTGGACGCTGCCAAGCCGGAATCATCGGGACGACTTTGCCGCCGCCGGTCACCAATCCATAGCCGGCCACTTGTCCTGGGCCAGTCTGAGCAAGGATCTTGTCCAGCAATCCGGCCGGAACCTCGGGCTCAGCCGCAAGAAACTCCAGCCACTCGCGGCCGCGGCGAGCCTCTTCAAAGAGCGCGGTGCAGGCCGGGCAAACGGCCATATGAGAGGTAAAGGTCGCCTCGTCTGCGGGCTTCAGCAGCCCGTCCAGCGCGTCCGCCAAAAGAGTCTCCCACTGCCCGCAGGCCGGAGAGTTCGGAATGAATGTGCGCCCTGCCATGGTTACATCACCTCCCGTCTATTACGTTCCAGCAGCCTCGCTAGTTCCGCGCGGCCCCGGCTGATGCGGGACTTGACCGTTCCTTCGGGTATGCCCAGCACCTGCGCGATCTCCTTGTAGTCCAGATCCTGTAAATCGCGCAGAATCACCGCCTCGCGCAGCTCGACGGATACCCGCGCAAGGGCGTCTTGCACCATCTTTGCCAGTTCCTTTTTGGCCGCCGACTCGTGCGGCGAGGGACCGGCTGAAGTCAGCCGGTCCACCGGCTTCAATTCTTCGGTGTTTTCCCAGCCCGCGTCGAGAGAACCGGTAGCGCGCAGGTTGCGGGTCCGCCTGAAGTTATCGACCAGCAAATTGCGAGTCATGGTCGTGATCCACACCTGGAGTGAGCCGCGCCCCATGTCGAAGCTGGCCAGGTTGGAATAAACCTTCAAAAAGACATCCTGAGTGAGATCTTCGGCGTCGGATGGGTTGCCTGTAAAGCGATAACAAAGCCCATAGACGCGCCGATGGTGGGTGCGGACCAACTCGGCCCATGCGCCGGAATCCCCGTCCATACAGCGGCGGACGATCAGAGTCCAGTCTTGGGAGCTGTCGATCTCCAACTTGCTTGCCTCCCCGCGTGTCTGGCGGGCGACCGGCATTCGGTCATAGCCCGTTTCCACGCGGCCGGCGACGGGCGGCCGCTGAACGTTGGTTGCCTCTTTTCGGGCTTCCTGGTAGAGCAGCAACGGTTTGGCCGGCCAAGCCAGCCCCATTCCCATCCCGTTCCAGCTTAATGTACCCACGCACTGCATACACTGCAAATACGCGAGAGTGGAAGGATTGGTTCCGTAGGCTGAGAGGTTGGGTGCGACACGGCTGCTCGCGCCCGGACACTCAAAGGCTGGATTGCGAACCCCAAAGTCTCAAAACAGGAGTTCCTCGGCGCCCGGCAAATGAGTCCCATCGCATTGGCGGCAACAGTGTACAGCAAAGGCCCCGTCGCTGACGTTCATGCTCTCCCACCCTTGCCGCGATAAATCTGCGAGAAAGAGAAGATTGGCGGGAATCCCATGAATCGCACCTAGAAAGTCAGCGATTTGCACCGTTGCCAGCTCATTCTCTGCCATCGTCCTGCCCCTTCATGCGCGCCAAACATATCCGGCCTATAATGAAGCATGGCGACTGTCCATCAGTCAATCCCGGAAGAGGCCTCGGGCTCAGCTCCTGTACCCAATAAAGGAAGTCTGCCTGCAGTTTCCGAAGCCGACCAGCAGGCCATCGACCGGCGGATTGAGGCCCTTCTCAAGCAGGTCCACGCCAACCGTCCCACAGAAGACATCTCATTGATTCGCAAGGCTTGGGAGTTCTGCGTCCGCCACCATGAGGGACAGATGCGGGCCTCCGGCGAGCCGTATATCGTCCACCCGCTCGAGGTGGCCGAGGTGCTGGCCGAGATGAAGATGGACTCGACGGCCATCGCCGCAGGTCTGCTGCACGACTCCGTCGAAGACACGCCCGCCACCAACGAAGAGATTCAGGCCGGATTCGGCGACCAGGTAGCGCACATCGTCGAGGGCGTTACTAATATCGACAAGATTCAATTTGCCAATCGCGAGGACCGGCAGGCCGAAAATGTGCGCAAGATGCTGCTGGCTATGGTTTCGGATGTGCGCGTGGTGCTGATCAAGCTGGCCGACCGTCTGCACAACATGCGCACCCTGGAGCACTTGAGGCCCGAACGCCAGGAGGCCATTGCGCGCGAGACCCTGGACATTTATGCACCTCTGGCTCACCGGCTGGGCATGGGCAAGGTGCGCGGAGAGCTTGAGGACCTGGCCTTCCGCTACACCGATCCGGTCAGCTATGAAAAGGTCTCGGCGGCCGTCGAATCTCGCCGCATCGAGGGAGAGCAGTTCTTGCGCGGCGTGGAAGACACGCTCAACGAGCAACTGCGCGAGAACAATATTCAGGCCCGCGTCGAGTGGCGCATCAAGCGCATCTACTCCATCTTTCAGAAGCTCGAACGCTCGAAGGTCTCCTTCGACCAGGTCTACGATCTGCTGGCCGTTCGCGTCATCACTCAGGATGTGGCTGCCTGTTATGCGGTTTTTGGTTTGATCCACACGATGTGGCGGCCAGTGCCGGGGCGCATCAAGGACTTTATAGCGATGCCGCGCGCCAACCGCTATCAATCGCTGCACACGACGGTGATGGGGGCGAGCGGACACCAGTTTGAAGTGCAGATCCGCACGGAAGAGATGCATCGCATCGCCGAAGAAGGCATTGCCGCCCACTGGAAGTACAAGGCCGGTGGCGGGGTGGTCACCGCTCGCGACGAGGAGCGGCTCAACTGGATCCGCCAGCTCGTCGAGTGGCAGAAGGAGATGACCGACCCGAACGAGTTCCTCTCCAGCCTGAAGATGGACCTCTATCCGGACGAGACCTACACCTTTACTCCCAAAGGTAAGGTGGTGGTGATTCCGGCCGACGGAACTCCTGTCGATTTTGCCTATACGATTCATACCGAAGTCGGCCATACCTGCGTGGGGGCCAAGGTCAACGGACGCATGGCTCCTCTGCGGACCAAGCTGCGGACCGGCGACATCATCGAAATCGTCACCCAGAAGGATCACAAGCCGAGCCGCGACTGGCTTACCTTCGTCAAGAGTCCGCGCGCGCGCAACAAGATCAAGCACTGGCTTAACGAGGACCATCGGCGCAGGGCGGTCGAGATCGGCCGCAAGCTGCTGGAACGCGAAGCCCGTAAATTCAAGGTGCCACTCGCGCAGATTAGCGACCAGGATCTGAGCCGTATCGCAAAGGAATATAGCGTGGCTACGGCCGCCGATCTGCTGGCCGCGCTGGGGCTGGGAAAGCTATCTGCCCGCCAGGTGCTCGGCAAACTTGCTCCCGGCAGCACCACCCAGACGGAGTCTGAACCCGCACCGGAGATCAAGCCCGCAACCGCCGAGTCGGCAATGTCGGACGCGGTGCGCAAGCTGCACCTAACCGGCTCCGATTCGCTACAGGTCGAGGGGCAGAACGACATGCTCGTCTACCGGGCACGCTGTTGCAACCCGATCCGCGGCGAAGAGATCGTCGGTTACGTCACCCGCGGCAAGGGCGTCGCCGTTCATGCGCGCAGTTGCCCCAATGTGCAGAATCTACTGTATGAGAGCGACCGCCGCATCTCCGTCGAGTGGTCGCGGAAAAGTCCGGCTGCGGCAGGCCAGCCGCAGCGCTACCCGGTCAAGATAACCGTCTCCTGCGACGACCGCGCCGGCATGTTGAAGGAGCTGATCGCCGTCATCTCCGACGATAACGCCAACATCAGCGGCGTCGACATCCGCAAAGACGAGAACGGCGAGGCTGTCGTCGAGCTGATCGCCGAGGCTGAAGACGTCCATCATCTCAACCGCATGGTTCTCGGCCTGCGCCGCGTCTCCGGGGTCCGCGCCGTCCAGCGTGCGCAGAAGCTCTAGCGATCTCGGTTGCCCTTCAAGGCCACCTAATCAACGCAAGGGCTATTCAATCCGGGTAGATTCCCTTCTCCTCTCCAATGTACCGAGTGGTCCGAACCGCTCAGACGAACGTCAATTGCGGTGAGATGCTGATTTCTGCGGAGCATGCTTTTTGGAGTGAAGGGTTGTGACCCACTCGCTCGCTCTCGCTACGATGACGGGCTTATCCGTAGCCGATTCCACGCAGAAAGAGGCCGATTCGATGACTGGGCTCACGAAGAAGACCTTTGATCCCGCAGGCTTTCTGGCGACCGAAGGACCGGGACGAAGCATCCACCGGAAGATGGCAAGGCAGCCTTTCTACTCTCAGGGAGGCACGGCTGACTCTGTGTTTTATCTCCAGAGCGGCCGGGCAAAGCTCACTGTTCTCTCCAAGCGGGGCAAAGAGGCAACGGTAACCATGCTCGCCTCCGGGGATTTCTTCGGCGAGGAGTCGATGGCTGGTGCGGGGGTGTTGCGGACGGCCTCGGCTTTGGCCGTTTCCGTCTGCGCTGCGCTCAAGATCGAGAGGGTCCAGATGCTCCGCGTGTTGCGTGATGAACACGAGTTCTCCGATCTTTTCATGCAGTTCATCCTGGCGCGTGGGATCAGAACTCAGGCGGATCTGGTCGATCAGCTCTTCAACTCGAGCGAAAGACGTTTGGCGCGAACCCTTTTGCTGATGGCAGAGTTTGGCGGACCGGGCGAACCGGAGACACTGATCCCACCCGTGACTCAGGAGACGCTGGCAGAGATGATCGGAACCACACGTTCGCGCGTCAGCTTCTTCATGAACCGCTTCAGAAAGCTCGGCTACATTGAATACAACGGCCGCATACGGGTTCACACATCGCTGCTGAACATGGTCCTGCACGATGAGTTACCGGAAGAGAACGCATCCAGGCCCAAACTCCTCGATCCGCCGCCCAGTGCTGCGCGGAGTGCCAAACGAGCGAAGCTGACGTGAGCCAGGAGCGTCAATCGCCCGCTCAACGGAAGATAAACATGCGCTACAGATTCGGTCGGGAGACTTTATGTCGTTCGGAATATACGCTACAGGCTTCGCAATCATGATCGCCGGATTGGCCTACGCTGCACACCTGATCCACATGCCGGCGCACTGGATTGTTGTGGGTGCGATCTTCATGACAGGTGTCGGGCTTCTGTCGGCCGTCAAGGCCACACGCCAAAAAGACTCCGCCAACTAGGTCTGATACCGGGAGTTCGAATTGCCGCGATGCGCCCTCTCGGGCAGGCGCGGGCGCACGGGACTTGCGGGGCACCGGCTTTCTTTTCGGTTGCGGATCAACCTTTGCATCGCGTTCTCGTCTATACAGGCTGATCGCTTTCTCGTGGAAAGGGACTCGTTCCCGTCGCAAAGCGAAGCCGCCTATTATGATGGCGTTGGAGCTCAAGCTGGTTTGTGAGCACCCATTCGGTTCTTCCCTGGAGTCTTTTCGAGGGCAGTCGCAACTTTTTGTGTTTTCGGGGGTTTAACCTCCGAAGGAAGGTCAAGGATCACCACTATGCGTTCTATGAGTTCCCTCCCCTCTTGCGCACTGGCCTGCGCATTGCTCTGCTCGACCGCCATGCTTTCCAATCGCGTCTTGACGGCCCAGGAGGTTGCGCCCGCGATCCGAATTGTCGAACGGATCGACGAAAGCAACCTGGTGACGCTCAAAGGCAACACGCATCCGGCGGCCAATGCGAAGAACGATCGTGGCAGGGTCAGCCCGGATCTCCCCATGAGCGACTTGGTCCTTGTGCTGAGCCGAAGCCCACAGCAGCAGGCGGCATTTGAAAAGTTCGTTGCCGGCCAGTACGACTCTTCTTCGCCCAACTTCCATCAGTGGCTCACGCCAGAGGAGGTAGGCCAGAAGTTTGGCCCGTCTGAGAACGACATCGCGGCCGTTTCCGCGTGGCTTACCAGCCATGGTCTTTCTGTGGATGAGGTCACGAAGGACCGCATGTCGATCCGCTTCAGCGGCAAGGCCGCGCAGGTCGAGAGCGCTTTCCACACAGAGATTCATAATCTTGAGGTAAAGGGCGTCGCTCACATCGGCAACATGACCGATCCGAAGATTCCCGCCGCGGTCGCTCCGGCGGTGGTAGGCGTCAAGCAGTTGCACAATTTCTTTCCACGGCCTGCGCACCACCTGGGCAGCGTGGTCCGGCGGGATGCATCGACGGGAAAATGGATGCGATTGCCAACCGCTGCGGCTTCAGACTCTAAGCCGGGGACTCTGGGCACGCGGCCGGCGCTGGGCGAAGCGGCGATCGGCTCTCAACCTGGCGGCAGTGTCAGGACGGGGGCAGCGAAGCCACAGTTCGGCATCAGCCAGAGCGGCGCGAATGCCTACGTGCAAGAGGATGTGGCGCCGAACGATTTTGCCACGATCTACAATATTCTGCCGCTGTGGAACGGGACCACGGCTGCCGGTGTCATCGACGGGACGGGGCAGACGATCGCGATTGCGGGAACCAGCGACATCTGCGTCGGCCAAAACGTTCCGGCTTGCATCGACTCAACAAGCGGCTCGCCCAACAACGATGTCCTTGTCTTCCGCAATACCTTCAGCCTTCCGACCACCAATGCGGCCAACACGCCGATACGTGTCTCCGGCAACAGCCAGCCGCTCACGGTCTGCAACGACCCAGGAACCGAGAACATTCCACCCCCCTGCACCATCGACGATCTGGTTGAGAACTCGCTCGATGTGGAGTGGTCTGGCTCAATCGCCAAGAACGCTCAGATCGTGCTGGTCGCCTCCTATGCCCCGCCGAGTTCGACGGTCGACGGCCTTTGGGATTCGGAGAATTATATTGTCCAGAATATTGGCAATGCTTCATCTCCCGTTTATGGCGCTCGCATCATGAATGTAAGTTATGGCGAATGCGAGCTGGCCAACGGCACCGCCAGCAACGTGGAGTACTACGACATGTGGCAGACGGCGGCGGCGGAGGGCATCTCAGTATTTGTCGCCGCGGGCGACTCGGGCTCGGCCTCCTGCGACGATGGGAGCTACGTTGCGGAGTCGGGACTCGCTGTGAGCGGACTCGCCTCCACTCCGTGGAACACGGCGGTGGGAGGAACAGATTTCAATTGGTGCACTCCGGATACTTTTTTCAATACCGAGTGCAAGGCATCGCCTTATTGGAACTCGACCAACAGCGCGAACGGTACCAGCGTCAGCGCGTCCGGCCCTCAATCGGGTTATGTTCCCGAAACTCCCTGGAATGAATCTTGCTCCAATCCACTGACGCTGCCTTGGGTGCAGGATGTTGCGAACACTCTCTACAGCATTCGCTCTTCAGGTTCTGGAAGCGTTGCGAATGTCGAGCAGGCCTGCAATTTCGTCTTTGATTACAGCTATTATTCCTCCCCAGGCGCACCCCTGGGGCTCGATTATTACTACCCCTATATTGAGTCTCTTGTCCAGACGGTGGGCGGCAGCGGCGGGGCCAGCGGGTGCGTGGTGGGCAGCGCAGTTACCGTCCCCGCCAGTGGCGGAATTACCGGGTGCACCGCCGGAGCAACCAGCACGGGCACCACAACCGGCCCCGATACAGGGACTGCGCAGGCGTCGATTCTCCTGCACAACGACGGCTGGATCAAGCCGAGTTGGCAGATCAATGCCAAGATTCCTGGTCTCCCCACCACGGATGGCGTGCGCGATCTTCCGGACGTGAGCTTCTTTGCGTCCGACGGCTATATTTCGAGCAGCGCGTACTTGATGTGCGCTTCGGCATTTAACCAAGGCAACGCTCCATGCGCCTATTCGACCTACTCCGAGCCTTTTTACCAGGAAGTCGGAGGAACGTCGGTTGCCACGCCCGCCATGGCCGGAGTGATGGCGCTGATCAACCAGAGGGCTGGCTCGCCGCAGGGACTTGCCAACCCCGAGCTTTACTCACTGGCCGCTCAGCAGACGTATTCCTCTTGCAGTGCGGAGACGGTCTCGACCTCGAGCAGTTGTTACTTCAACGACATCGATTCGGGCACCATCGCGATGCCCTGCGACGCTGTGGACACAACTCCCAACTGCACGACGACTCAGTCCACCTTCGGCTATCTGGACGAGATTGCCATCCTCACCGGCTACAGCGCTGGTGCGGGTTACGACCAGGCGACCGGGCTGGGATCGCTGAACGTGGCCAATGTAGTGAATGCATGGGTCTCGACGATCGGCGCCGGAAAGACCACGGTGACGGTGACGCCAACGCCGGGGACCGTCACCATTGGCCAGAGCGTGAGCGTGCTGGTGACGGTGGCGAGTTCCTCCTCTGGCGCGACGACGCCGACAGGGTCAGTGACGCTCTCCGGCGGCGGCTACCCATCAACGACCCAGACTCTTGCTTCCGGGACAGCCACCTTCGCGATCCCTGCCGGCAGCTTGACAGGTGGAACCGATACCCTGACGGCGAACTATACCGGAGACTCGAACTACGCGCCCTCAATCGGGAGCGGGACCGTGGTCGTGAACAAGCTGAGCGCGACGGTCTCTGCCGCGCCGACACCGGCCAGCATTCAATCAAACCAGACGCTGACGGTAGCAGGTACGGTGGCCTGCTCGGGAACCTGCACTGGCAGCGCTACCCCGACCGGTACGGTGACCGTCTCCTACGGAACCACCTACACGTCGCTTCCCGCCACATTGAGCGCCAGCGGAAGTTACTCGGTGACCGTCACGCCGAACTCGCTCACCGGTCCGAGCGGCACCGATACGCTGACGGTTCAGTACAGCGGCGATGCCAACTACTCCCCTGCATCCGGATCGACTTCTGTCAATGTGACGTATTTCCAGGTGCTTACCCCAACCGTGAAGGTAACCACAACCTCGTCGACGGTGGATTCCGGCTCTCCGGTGACAGTGACGGTGACTGTGACAGGGACGGGAACGACGGCGCCGACCGGTCAGGTGACGTTATCGGGCGGCGGTTATACCTCCTCCACCTCCGCGATGCTTGCGCTAGTGAGCGGGATTCCCACGGCTACGTTTACCGTCCCTGCGAACACGCTGAACTCGGCCCCGAACTTCCCCACTAGCGACATGCTCACGGCGGATTACCTGGGAGACGCGAACTACAATCAGGCGGTTGGTACGTTGACCTTAACTGTGACGCAGTCGGGCTTCTTGCTTTCCGCGACGACCCCGGCTCCAGTCGCTCCGGGATCGTCGGCCACATCCACGGTATCGGTGACCTCGCCGACCGACTATACCGGCACGGTGACCTTCCCCGCCACATGTACGTTGACCGGATATCCGACAGGGGTTACATCCTCGACTCCGGGTCTGCCAGTTTGCTCGCTCACTGGAAACGGGACGGTGACGGTGACCGGTGGTGCGCCGAGCGGTACAGTAACTTACACGGTGAGCACGAGCGGGACCACGGCTGCGCAAGCGGTCCCTGCCGACAGTGCGGAGCCTCTCGTAGCGCATCGAGGCAGCTCAGGATGGTTTAAGACCGCCGGTGGCGCCGCTCTCGCGGCTCTATTCCTCTTCCTAACGCCCTTCGGCTCCAGGAGCAGGAAGTGGAGAAGGATGCTTAGCGCGTTATTGCTGTTGGCTGCGGTCGCCTTCGCGGGCGTGGGCTGCGGTGGCGGTGGAGGCAGTTCAACGCCGCCCGTGCTGGCAACACCGACCGTCACGGTAACTCCGACTCCGACAAGCATCGCAGTCAACCAGCCGCTATCCGTCGCGGTCGCCGTCTCGGGCTCCGCAGGCACGCCGACCGGAGGGGTTTCACTCACTGGAGGCGGCTACAGTTCCGGGTCGCAAACCCTCTCGTCGGGGAGCACTACCTTTAGCATTCCTGCAAACAAGTTCACCACCATCGGAAGCGTAACCCTGACAGCCGAGTATGGCGGAGACACCAATTACAACCCCGGCAGCGGCGCAGCTACGATCACCGTCAGCAATGTTCCTACGCCCGCGGGCACCTACACCTTCACCGTGACCGGGACTGGAAACCCAGCGGTCACTCCGGCGCCCTCAACCACGTTTGCTGTCACAGTGAATTAGCATCGCCAGCGAACAGGAACACCTTGGCCCTTCCTTCGGGAAGGGCCAAGGCATTCTTGGGGATTTGATCGTCGAATGAGAAGAGTCGAAGGACCTGAGTCGCCGCGGGACTCCAAGCTCAGTATCTTCCTGTCTAGGAACCGACGACTTTGAGCAGGGCCGTTCCCTTGTGCGGCGCGATGAAGCACTTGGCGCGCCAGGCGATCGACAGCTTTTCACGGTCAAGCAGCTTGCGGATCTGGCCGCGGGCGTGTTCGGCCCACGGACCGCCTTTATCCAGCCGCACGTAAGCCTGCCAGTGGCGCAGCGCGGCACGCCCCTCGCCCCTGCGTTCATGAGCCAGAGCAAGGTTGTAGTGCGCATCGGCGTAGCGTGGAGCCAGCGCAACCGCCCGCCGGTACGCGGCAATCGACTCATCCAGCCGCTGTAGCTCGTCCAGAACGTTGCCCAGGTCAAAGAATGCCAACACATAAGCCGGGTCGAGCTCTGTCGCGTGCCGGTAGAGTTGCTCGGCCCAAGCGAACTCGCGCAAATGAAAGTGAATCGTTCCCAAGTTGATCCAGGCCGGCGCAAAGTTGGGATCTGCCTCCATAATCTTCTCGTAGAGCTTGATGGCCTGGATCTTGTCGCCGGACTCCTCGGCCTGCACAGCCGCCAGAAACAGTTCTTGAACGCCGCGCGGGCCACTGAAGCCCGGCTTGCGAAGCAGCAGCGCCTCCGAACCGGCTGATGGGCCATAGCCCTGATCCAGCCGCTCGAAGTCGAAGAGCAACTGGCCGGTGATCGGGTCCACGACCGTCCCGTCGTGCCGGAAGGCGACACGAGTCCCGGTCCTGACCAGGCTCGCCTCAAGCAGGGGATTGTCCATCCCCGCTACAGCCTTCATCGCGACAATCGAGTGACGTATCGCCGCCGCCGAGACAGCTTCAGCGCGCAGCAGGCGCAGGGTCCTCAACTGGCCAAGATCTTGAAAGGAATAATTTTGGAGCTGGGTAATGAGTCCCGCCCGCTCCCACCCCTGCAACTGGCGGGAACTGATCTGCAGGATGCGCAATACGTCCTGGCGGCTATAGCTGGTCACTCTTCCGTGCTCCCCATATGGTTCTGGCAAGGCGTCGGAGCCCGAACTGGTTTCTGACTTCGGGTTTTTCGACTCTTGACTCCTGAACTCTGCTCTTGGAACAAGTCCCGAGGAACCGCTCTTGCTGCGATTATGCCAAGAGTATGAGTGCATAAGCGGACGCGAACTACCGGCGCACCAAGAAAATCGTGGATAATTGGTGCCTAAATTGATTCTTTTTTGCCGGGAAACCGGATGGGCTGTGGAAAACCGAGGGGAAATGCATCAATTCAGGACAAAACCGGACCGGATTGGCCAATTCGCGGCAGAAACGGGCGAATACAGTCCAAATTAAATGGCTGCTTCCGGGCCAGCGCATTAGAGGTGGCACAGTCTTTCGTGCCGAGCCAACTTATTTCACGATCAAATTCTCAAGGAAGAAAGTCAACTCTCCCATGGCTGGGGCTGGAATGGAGGCTGTTGACCCTCCATTTTGTGTTGACTTAGTTTGGCGTTCCGATGGTCTCATCGAAGGCGAGAGTGCACTCAGGGCATTGGCAGACGCGGCGCAGGTAATCCCAGGAGTAGATGCCGCCGGAGTGGCCGTCTTGCCAGTTGAACTGGATGGCGTAGCGGCCGACGGCGTGGGCGCTGGCAGGCTTGGGCGGCGGCGTGAACATCGGCAAAACATTGGCGGGCTTCGGCTTGGGCTGTCCCGGCTTGCGGCCTTCGGCCTTGCGCACGTCGACGCAAGTGGCGCAGGGGCAGGCCTCGCGCAGCCAGGCGAAGCTCCAGGCGCTGCGATGTCCGTCGGCCCAATCGATCTCCATTCCCTTGCCCTCTGTGATCAGGACGCGGACCTTCTCCGGCGTGACCGCGATGCGGGGCAGCGGGCGGGTTTCCTCGGTCTCGTTGGCCTCGTGATCCTTGGGGGCGATGCGGATGCCTTCGTGGCTCATGGATACAGTTTACAGAGATCAGAGATCGGAGGTTCGTGATGCATCCTCAGGCAGTGGTTTTCTGTCATAGCGGAGTTTCAGCGCCAGAATGGCCAGCGCGAGGGTAAGGGTCACGACGTTGGCGACGATAATGGGAAGCGATCCGATGCCGATGCCGTAGACCAGCCAGCAGGCCAGTCCAAAGCTGAAGAGCAGGAACATCGTCAGCGAGATGTCACGGGCGCTCTTGCGCTGCCATACGCGGAAGATCTGCGGCAGGAAGGAGACGGTGGTCGAGAGGGCGGCGGCGGAGCCGATCAGGTCGAGAGGCCACTGCGAAAAGGGACGAACCGGGGCAATCATCAGGGGTTTCTCCAGAAGAACCAAGCGGCCATCGAGAGGCCGATGCCTACGACAATCCAGCGCAGCAAAGTTTGTGGAACGCGCCGAGCAAGCCGGGCCGAGGCGTATCCGCCGATAGCGCAGACAACCATCGACAGCAGGCAGTAGCGCCAGACGACCTGTCCACCGACGGCGAATATGACGCATGCGATGCCGTTGGCCGGGGTGGTTGCGGCCACCTTGAGGGCGTTGATCTCGTGCAGGTCCTGGTGGCCAAAGAGCGAGAAGAGCGTGATGAGCAGGAATCCCGCGCCGGCGCCGAAGTAGCCAATGTAAAAGCAGACGAATGTCGTCGCCAAAAATACCGGAAGACGCCGGGGCGGAGAAGGGTGGGTGGCGAGAGATGCCTTGCGGGCCTCAAGCCAGCGGGAGACAGGGCCGCTTACAGCAAAGATCGAGGCGGAGACGAGCAGCAGCCAGGGAACGAGGTGCAGGAAGGTCATCTGCGGCGTGTTGAGCAGGACCAAAGCTCCGACTGTGCCGCCGATTAGGCCGGCAAGAGCCATGAGCAGGGCATACCGTGGGTTTTTCTGGATGTCGTCGCGATAGGCGGCGACCGAGGTGAGCTGCCCGGGCCAAAGAGCCACGGTGTTGGTGGCGTTGGCCTGCACCGGAAGAACCCTCATCCCCAGCATCGCCGGGAAGGAGAGAAAGGACCCGCCCCCGGCCACGGCGTTGAGCACCCCGGCCAGAAACGAGGCCACGATGAGCCAAAGCCAGTGCCAATCGATGAACGTGGACAGGGCGGAGAGATGCTGCATCTAGCTCTATTGTAGAGGGATTTGCGGCACGAAAGCGATTCTGGAACTGCCGGAACCAATGACAAAGATCGGGGATCGTCGGTGATCCCTGTGGATTTCCAACGGTTCTGGATGTTGGTGTCGGCTCCTGCGTCCATAGATGATTCAAAACATTAGAAATAAACATTCGCAAAAAATATGAGCACAGAACGCGCACATTCTATGAATCAGTTGTGATATATTTGTATCAGATTATTTGAGCGGCTTGGACTCATGTCTCAGCCCCAAGAATTCCAAAACATCTGGAGGTAGACTCTCATGGCAATTACTCGTTGGGACCCTTATCGGGAAGTCGTTGCATTGCAGAACCGCATGAACTCGCTCTTCCGCGACATGAACGGCGAGAACGATCCGGTGGCGGCAGCCAGCTTTGTGCCGGCCGTCGATATCTATGAAGATCCGCAGAAGGTCGTGTTGAAGCTCGAAGTGCCGGGCATCGATCAGAAAGACCTGGACGTCCGCGTCGAGAACCACACGCTGACGGTCAAGGGCGAGCGCAAGTTCGAGGCTGAGGAGAAGGAACAGAACTTCCATCGCATCGAGCGGCGTTATGGCAGCTTCTATCGCGCGTTTACGCTGCCCTCTACGGTCGATACAGAGAACGTCGCGGCCAGCTACAATGCGGGTGTGCTGAAGCTGGAACTGAAGAAGAAGGCAGAGGCCCAGCCGAAGCAGATCGAAATTAAGGTGGCGTAAGGGCTATTTCTTAGTTGTCGCGGAGCGGAGGGGGCTTCGGCTCCCTCTGCGCTTAATGTTAGTTCTGACCTATTGGAGGACAAAAGGTGAATTTCAAAGAAATCGCGACAAGTAAAATCCCTGCATATGGCATTGTCGAAGCGCAAATCCATGCCTTGGCCCCAGATATGCTGATTGATCGGACCGCGTATGAATTTGATCGCGAGATTTATCGATTTGTTTTGGTCTACAGACAAAACAAAATAAAAAACTTAGATCTAGCACAAAATTTATTGGAGGACTTGCGCGACAATCCAAAATCGCAAAATAGTGTTTATCCTCGAGAACTCATTGCCAATTTAAATAGAAAAATTGTCGAAGCTGTCAACACTGTGCCGCTCAGTCGAACAATGACCGCGGAGCAGGCGATGATCGGCCTGGAAGGAAAGTTGAGCCCGGCACAAGGTGACGCTTGGCTCAAAGACAGCCGTGGTGAATTCGATGAAGAGGTCAAGAATCTGTGGGAATGATCTCTGACACCTTGATTTGGGTTGGTTTGTAGCGCGTATTTGCTAATGACGGTGAGCACTAAAAGTTGAAAGCTGGAGAGAACATGGCGATTCGTTGGGAAAAACTTACTGTCAAGTCGCAGCAGGCGATGGCGCAGGCGCAGAGCCGGGCTACCGAACTTGGGAATCCCGAGGTGCTGCCTGTGCACCTGCTGCTGGCGCTGGTTGAGGACCGCGAGGGCGTGATCCCCGCAGTGCTCGAAAAGATCGGCGTTCCCATCGAACGGCTGGAGCTTGAGCTGCACCAGATCGAGGAGAAACTGCCTCGCGTCGCTGGCGCATCGAGCCAACCGGGGCTGAGCCAGGCTCTGAATAAAGTCTTCGATCAGGCCTTTCGCGAGGCCGCGAACTTCAAAGACGAGTACGTGTCTACGGAGCATCTGCTGTTGGGCGCGGCGCACGCGAAGGGCGAGGCTGCCAGCGCGGTGCTGGTGTCTCTGGGCGCGACCCACGAGGCGATTCTCAAGGCGCTGACGGCGGTGCGCGGTTCGCAGCGTGTGACGGACCAGAATCCTGAGGGAAAATTTCAAGCGCTGGAAAAATACGCCAAGGACCTGACGGAACTTGCGCGGCGCGGCAAGCTGGACCCGGTGATTGGGCGCGATGAAGAGGTTCGCCGCGTGATCCAAGTACTGAGTCGGCGGACGAAGAATAACCCCGTCCTGATCGGCGAGCCGGGCGTGGGCAAAACGGCGATCGTCGAGGGTCTCGCGCAGCGCATCATCAAAGGCGATGTGCCCGAAAGCCTCAAGGACAAGCGCGTGATTTCGATGGACCTGGGTTCGATGCTGGCTGGAGCGAAATATCGCGGTGAGTTCGAGGATCGGCTGAAGGCGGTTCTGAAAGAGATTGAAGAAGCCAATGGCGAGATCATTCTCTTCATCGACGAGCTGCACACGCTGGTGGGGGCGGGCGCGGCCGAGGGCGCGATCGACGCCAGCAATATGCTGAAGCCGGCGCTGGCCAGGGGCGAGCTGCGGGCGATTGGCGCGACTACGCTGAACGAGTACCGCAAATACATCGAGAAGGACAAGGCGCTGGAACGGCGTTTTCAGATTGTCTTTGTTGGCGAGCCGAACGTCGAGGATACGATTGCAATATTGCGCGGCTTGAAGGAGCGTTACGAGGCACACCATAACGTGCGCATCAAGGACTCGGCGATCGTCGCTGCTGCGACGCTTTCGCATCGTTATATCAGCGACAGATTTTTGCCGGACAAGGCGATCGACCTGGTGGATGAGGCCGCGGCTTCGCTGGCGATTCAGATTGGCTCGGTGCCGACTGAAGTCGACCAGCTCGAACGTCAGGCCACGTCGCTCGAGATTGAGCGCGCCGCGCTGAAGCGCGAGACCGACGCCAACAGCATCGAACGCCGCAACGAGGTGGATCGCGAACTGGGTGCACTGAAGGAAAAGATCACGGCGCTGCGTTCGCGCTGGACCAAGGAGCGCGAGGCGATCAGCCGCGTCAGCGAGTTGAAAAAGAAGATCGAGGCGCTGCGCTTTGAGGCCGAAGAGCAGACTCGCAAGGGCATGCTGGAGCGCGCGGCGCAGATTCAATATGGCGAACTGCCCAAGCTCGAAGCCGAGTTGAAGAAGCTCGATGCCGCGCAGGACGGCGCGAAGAGCGGCGGCAGCGTTGCGCGCCTGTTGAAGGAAGAGGTCGATGAGGAAGACATCGCCGGCATCGTCAGCAAGTGGACGGGGATTCCCGTTTCGCGGATGCTTGAGGGCGAGGTGAAAAAACTCGTCCAGATGGAGACGCGGCTGCGCGAGCGCGTCGTCGGACAGGATGCAGCACTGACCGTCGTGGCCAATGCGATTCGCCGCTCGCGCGCCGGGCTGAGCGATCCAAAGCGGCCGATTGGGAGCTTCATCTTTCTTGGACCGACGGGCGTGGGCAAGACGGAGACGGCGCGGGCGCTGGCTGAGTTCATGTTCGATGATGAGCAGGCGATGATTCGCATCGACATGAGCGAGTACATGGAGAAGCACGCGGTGGCCAGGCTGATCGGCGCGCCTCCAGGCTATGTCGGCTACGACGAGGGCGGGCAGTTGACGGAAGCTGTGCGGCGCAGGCCTTATGCGGTGATTCTCTTCGATGAGATCGAGAAGGCGCACCCGGATGTCTTCAACATTCTGCTGCAGGTGATGGACGACGGGCGGCTGACCGACGCCAAGGGACGGACTGTGGACTTCAAGAATACCGTGCTGATCATGACGTCGAATCTGGGCGCGGCGATGCTGGTTGGGGACTCGCTGAAGACGGAGCACGATTTCGATCAGGCGCGCGAGTCGGTGATGCGCGTGTTGCGCGAGCACTTCAGGCCGGAGTTTTTGAATCGCGTTGACGATATTGTGATCTTCCGTTCGCTGGGGCAGGCGCAGATGAGCCAGATCTTGAACCTGAGGTTGAACGAAGTGAGCAAGCTGCTCGAAGACCGGCAGATCTCGCTCGAACTCACCGAGCCGGCGCGGCAGCTGATTCTGGCTGCGGGATCGGATGCGGCGTATGGCGCTCGCCCACTGAAGAGAGCCTTGCAACGCATGATTCAGGACCCGCTGGCAATCAAGATCCTGAACGGCGAGGTGCTGCATGGAGCGCACGTGCGGATCGACGTCGATCGCAACTCAAACCAGTTGCACTTTGAACCGATGAGCCGGGAGGCGATGGCTTAACCACCTGCGGTGGGGCAGCCGCGCTTTGCGCCTCGACGACGAGAATGCACGTTTAAACAACTTTTCTTCTGGATCGGGAATCTTTCAGGCCGGCACCCAATCAAAGAGGTGCGATCGATCCGATTCAGAGGAGAGAGTCCATGACGTTATCTGCTAGTGAAGTCCATCAATTGAAGCAAGCGCCTGCAGTCGATGGCGTGTTACCGATTGTGCTTGGGCGCTGGAGCCCGCGGTCCTTTTCCGAACGGGAAGTAAGCCAAGCCGATCTGAAAAGAGTCTTTGAAGCCGCGCGCTGGGCTGCCTCTTCCTACAATGAGCAGCCCTGGCGCTTCTTCATGGGCAGACGTAACTCATCAACCTACAAGAAGATATTCTCTACCCTTATCGAGTTCAATCAGAGTTGGGCGGCCGCTGCGCCGGTCTTGATTTTGGGCGCGGCGAGCACCAAGTTCGCTCACAACGGTTCGGATAACCGAGTTGCGCTCTATGATCTTGGCGCGGCCACCTCGTATCTTACGCTGCAAGCGGCCGCACTCGGTCTTGCCACCCACCAGATGGCTGGCTTCGACGCGGATGCCGCCCGCAAAGCATTTGAGATTCCAGAGAGTTACGTGATCGGCGCTGTCATCGCGCTAGGCTACCAGGGCGAGCCTTCCGCGCTTCACGATCAGCAACTCAACGAGAGGGAGATTGCACCCCGCACACGCAAGCCACTGGGCGAGTTTGTCTTATCGGCGTGGGACAAGCCGGCGGAACTGGGTTGATCCCGCCTCATGGAGTGCACGACAGCCTCATTGGCGATGGCGGCAGACACGCGCGTTAAAGTGGAAGCTGGGGAATCTCATTGACCAGCAAGCGCCCTCTTCGCAAGATGCCTGCCCACCGGCCGAGCCGCAAACACATTATCTCGCGTCGACAGCGCCTCGGCTGGCGGGACCGTCTGGTTCTGGGTTCTATCTTGCTGATCGTTGGCCTGTTCGGCTGGGCGGAGAGCGCGCGGCTGCTCGCGCCAACCTCGAATACCTCGCTCACGCGCTTCGACGCGATTATCGTCCTGGGCTTTCGGGCTGACAGCGACGGCAACCCAACGCCTGAACAGCTGGCTCGAGTAACAGAGGGCGTGCATGAGTACGAACGGGGGGTGGCTCCGCGGCTGATCTTCACCGGGGGAGCGGTGGCCAACCGCTATGTGGAGGCTCAGATTATGGCGCGAACTGCAGAGGCACAGGGAATTCCACAGTCGGCCATTTTTATTGAGCCCGAGGCCATGGATACGATCCAGAATGCCTGCTTTGCGGTGCGAATCATGAAGGCACACGGCTGGCGATCGGCCGAAGTGGTTTCTAGAGCCAGTCATCTGCCCCGCGCTGCCATGATTCTTAGCAGCCTGCCGGTGGAGTGGCGCATCCACGCCGCGCCACCGCTCCGGCCGGAGTCGGCGACAATCACAGGCGTCATCGGCATCCTCGAAACCGTCAAGACAGCGCGCTACCTGGTCTGGGCGCGCTGGTCCGAGCGCTGCGAGCCCTGACGGAAACTAACGCGTCGCAGTGCGTTGTCCCCTATCGGCGTCGTCCTGTAAGCTGATTGGTGATGCGCAACCATGTAAGCTCTTCTTTTTCTCTTCTCGCCCTAGTCGTCCTGGCTCTTTTTTGCGGAACTCGCGCCCTGACGCAGAGCACAGCCTCCCCGACGGCCGGCAATGGCACTTACATTGCCACCGATCCGCTCGCGAATGTCCACTACGATAACCGCTACGACTTTTCGCTGGGTATGGCATACGGCCATATCCATGCCGGACCGGAGATCCTACAGGGCGCCAATCTGGGTGGACTGGATCTGACCGGCTCCTATTGGTTCAGCAAGCATTGGGCAGTCGAGGGCTCGGGCCGCGCCTATCTGGGCACCAGCGGTGTGGGCAGTGTGGGGGGAAACAACTCAGGGCCGAATAATGTCCGGGGCCCCTTCACAAGCCAATACCTTTTCGTTGGCGGAGCCGAATGGCTAGGTCCGCACAACAAGCACGGCGACTTGATCGCTCATGCCATGGTTGGCGGAGCGCATTTTGATAGCCACGACTTCCCCCTCACACCTCCCGGTGTGGGATTTTACGACAACCAGATCGCTCCGGCGGCGGTATTCGGTGGCCACATCGACTTGAATCGCTCGGCGCATTGGGTCTTCCGCGTGACGCCCGATGCGTTGTTCACGCGCTACGGCTTTAAATTCGGCGCCGTGCCCCCAACGTCAAGCCCGCACGACAACTGGAACTTCGGAATTTCGGCCGGCGTCGAATACAAGCTGAGTAAGAAGCGGTAGAGCAACAACGCATCTGGCCTGCGGCTTCAGGTTGCAGTCTTCCCGAAAGAGGAGTCTGCGGGAGGTTGGTGTCTCGACATGGGCCCCCAGTACCAGCCTTTGTGACCGTGCCGCTTTATTACCATTGGGATGGGCGACCAACTTGCGCGGCGTATGGTATTCTCCATCGTTCGGCAATGCTTGTGCCATGGCGTCACCGGAAGACTTGCTGGTTCAGCGAACGGCAATTCTTGCCGCGGTCATGAGATTTCAGAGGGTAGTTTGTGTGAGGACAACGACCAATGGACATGAGAGACACACTTGGCGTACTGCTGGCGGGCGGAGCGGGAGAACGGCTCTTCCCGCTCACGAGAGATCGCGCCAAGCCCGCCGTGCCATTCGGCGGGCACTATCGCATCATCGACGTCACCCTTTCCAATTGCATCAACTCCGGCCTGCGCAAGGTCTTCATTCTGACGCAGTACAAGGCGCTCTCGCTGAACCGGCACATCCGCGAAGGATGGACGGGAATTGTGGCGCAGGAGCTGGGAGAGTTCTTTGAGCTGCTGCCGCCGATGCAGCGCACCGGCTCGAATTGGTACATGGGGACCGCCGATGCGGTCTACCAGAATATCTACTCAATCGGGAGCGAGCAGCCGAAGTACATGCTCATCCTGGCGGGCGACCATATCTACAAGATGAACTACAGCCGGATGCTGGAGTACCACAAGGAGACCCAGGCGGAGGTTACGCTGGCTACCCTGCCCGTTTCGCCCGACGAAACAAGGCATCTGGGTGTTGTAGAGGTCGGCAAAACCGGCGAGGTGCTAGGCTTCCAGGAGAAGGTGCCCACGACCACCTTCCGGTCGCCCTTCAACCCGAATGCCGTCGATGCCTCGATGGGTGTTTACATCTTCAACACCGAGGTGTTGCTCAAGGCGTTGATCTCCGACGCCGAGGATCCCAACTCCAAGCACGACTTTGGCCACGACATTCTGCCCAGCTTGCTGGGCAAGAAGAAGATGATGGCCTACAGCTTTGTGGATGAGAACAAGCAGCAGGCGCTCTACTGGCGCGACGTGGGCACGCTCGACGCTTACTACGACGCCAATATGGACCTCTGCTCGGTTTCGCCGGTCTTCAACCTCTACGACAAGAACTGGCCCATCCGCACCCGCGCGCGGCAGTATCCTCCGGCAAAGTTCGTCTTTGGCGACCCTGGACGTTCGGGCATGGCGGTCAACTCGGTGATCACGGCCGGCGTGATCATCTCCGGCGCCTCCGTTGCGAATTGTGTCGTCTCGCAAGATGTGCGCGTCAACTCCTACTCGACGGTGGACGCGAGCATCATCTTTTCGCACGTGAACATCGGCCGCCATTGCCGCATCCGGCGCGCGATCATCGATCGCCATGTGCATATTCCCGAGGGCACGGTGATCGGCTTCGATCCGGCAGAGGACAAGCGGCGCTATTTCGTGACACCCTCGGGGCTGACCATCGTCACCCGCGACGCCTCGCTCTTTGAAAACCCCGTCGAACCGGAGTTCCAGCAGCGGTATTAGGGAAGTTCGAATCGAAGGCGATTCAGCAAGGGAGAGACTCGACCCTGCTGGTCTTATGCCAAAAACCGCAAAAAAGTACGATGTTCTTGACCCAACATCAGGGCAAAAATGACCGTTTCCGGTCACTGCCGAGTGAACGGGTTAGACTACAAGCTATTTATTATGATGAGTTTATATGCCATCCAAGCCTCGGAAACGCGACCTCTATAGGGGGAGGGGGGTGGGGTTTTCACCCCAGAGATCAGGGATCAGGGGTCAGGGATCAGTAAAGGTCCACCCCGCTTGCAGCTGTCCATTTGGTGATTGTGCGCCAGCGGAGAGCAATTCTATGCAAACAATCTGCGCTTGTCAGACGCCCCTTCGACACCGATCAAGCCGGGCATTTGGCTCAGCGGTAAGGACTGTTAGCGCCACTAGAAGGCGTACGGGGAATCTAGTAAACCCTTGGCGACATTTCGTTACTAATCGGCTCGTCCATCAGCCTCGCGGAATTGCGCGCCTCAGACATGGGCCCGTCCGGACCCCGCGATGGCGGGTTCTATAAAAGGGGATGTCAAGTAAAAACACTTCTCCTGACCTGCCGGGAGAGGATATTTTTCTGACATCCAGCCCCTGTTTGCAGCGCCCATACACTTTGCCCGGGCACGGTTTTCTT
>Ga0181526_10000035_pt1 | contig 135763 bp, 127 predicted proteins | sample PEATcosm2014_Bin_35_FD_119750 | JGI IMG/M metagenome (GOLD analysis project Ga0181526, IMG submission 119750) | Peatland microbial communities from MTU Mesocosm Facility, Houghton, MI, USA - PEATcosm2014_Bin06_30_metaG | ecosystem: Environmental > Terrestrial > Soil > Wetlands > Peat | place... | reverse complement strand
GGTCATGAAATCGGCCAGCGCCTGGCAGGGATGCTCGAAGTCGGAGAGTGCGTTGATGACCGGCACGCGCGAATTGGCGGCCATCTCGGTGATGGTGTCGTGCGCGTAGGTGCGCAGCACGATCACATCCACCCAGCGTTCGACATTGCGCGCGACGTCGGCGATGGACTCGCGCTCGCCCAGAGGCGAGTTCGTCTGATCGACGAAGATCGCGTTGCCGCCCATGGTGTTGATGCCGGCCTCGAAGCTGAGACGCGTGCGCAGGCTGGCCTTTTCAAACATCAGCACCATCTGCTTCATGTCGAGGGCATGGCGATAGTCGCGTGGATTGCGCTTGACATCGTGGCCGAGTTTGAGGATCGCGCGCACCTCGGCGCTGGTCAGATCGGCGATGGAGCACATGTCTTCGCCATTCAAACGCGCGGCGGCGGCAAGAATGTCGGGGTCTTTCGCGACGGGAATCGCCGGTGCTTCAAGGAGAGATTTGCTAGCCATGGGTTTGACCTCCTACGGAAGATGGAACGGCGGCCTGAGCCGCGGTGTATGTGGTGAATACCTTGTCGAGCGCTGCGATGGTGGTGTCCACATGAACGCGCTCGAAGACGAACGGCGGCAGGAAGCGCAGAACCGTGTCGCTGGTTTGATTGATCACGACGTGGTTCTTCAGCATCTCGGTGACGGCGTGCTTGGCCAGATCGGCAGAGTTGAGTTCTGCCGCAATCATCAAGCCCTTGCCGCGCACATCGATGATGTAGGAATGGCGCTCGGCGAGTTTTGTCAGTTCCGCCTGGAAGTAGTCGCCGATCTCGACCACATGAGCGAGGAGATCGTTCTCTTCGATGAAATCGATCACCGCCGATGCGACGGCGCAGGCCAGCGGGCCGCCGCCGAAGGTTGTCCCGTGCATGCCCGCATGGAAGGCGCGCGCCACTTCGTTGGTGCAGAGCGTCGCGCTCATCGGAATGCCGCCGGCGAGAGGCTTGGCCAACGTGGTGATATCGGGCTTGATATTGAAGTGCTGATAGGAGCACCACTTTCCGGTGCGGCCCAGGCCGGCCTGAATCTCATCGACGATTAACAACGCTCCGGTGGAGTCGGCGAGTTTCCGCGCTTCGGCGAAGAACTCCTGCGAGAGCGGCCGAACGCCGCCTTCGCCCTGAATTGCTTCGAGAAGAATGCCACAGACCTCATTGGAGAACTTGGCGCGCAGATCATCGATGTCATTGAACTTCACAAACTCGAAGCCGGGAACGACAGGTTCGAATGGAGCACGGTACTTCTCCTTGTAGGTCGCCGAGATCGCGCCGAAGGTGCGGCCGTGAAAGCTCTGTTCGAGCGCAAGAAATCTTGTGCCGATCTGCTTGCCTTCTTCGCGCAGGACGCCGGCGTGCGCGCGCGCCAGCTTGAGCGCAGCCTCGACGGCCTCGCAACCTGAGTTGCCAAAATAGACGCGGTCCATGCCGGTGATCCGCGTGACGCGCTCGGCCAGGCCAGCCATCTTGTCGTTAAAGTAGTAGTTCGATGCGTTGATCAGTATACGGCTCTGCTCGGCGATCGTCTCCTGAATCACCTTGTTGCTGTAGCCCAGCGCGTTGACGCCGATGCCGCTGAGCAGATCGAGGTAGCGGTCGCCGTTCTCATCGATCAGATGGACGTCTTCGCCGGCGACAAACAGGACAGGAAAGCGATCGTAGGTGTGAATCAGGAGCCGCGCTTCGGCGGCTTGAATCTCTGCGAGCTTGGTCATCTCTTCTCCTTAAGTTTTCTAGGCCACCATCACTTCGGTGCCGAATGCTACGCGGGAGCTGCACAGGTCGGGCAGGGAACTGGCCGCTTCCGCAGGTAAGATTCTTACGCGCTTCACGCCGTTCAGAAGAGCCTCACGGCAGGCGCTGAGCTTGGGTAACATGCCGCCGGAGATGACGGCGCTTTTGGCCATCTCGGCAATTTGATCGATTGACAGCCATCGCAGGACCTCGCCCGTGACGCCCTTGACTCCGGGCACGTCGGTCAAGAAGACGAGGGCATCGGCGCGGCACGCGACGGCGCAGGAGGCGGCCATCTCGTCGGCGTTGATGTTGTAGAACTCGCTGTCAAAGCCGAGAGCCATCGAGCAGAAGACGGGCACGCAGCCCGTCTGCCAGATGGCTTCAATCAAGCGCGGATCACTCGATGCAATTTCGCCCACATAGCCAAGGTCCGGGCCGGTGCGTTTTTTGCGAGCTCGAAAGCTCAGGCCGTCGCCGCCAGAAAGTCCTACGGCAGGCTGACCGATGTTTCCCAGCGCGGCGACAAGAGTTTTATTCACTTTGCCCGCAAAGATCATCAGGGCCACGTCGCGGGTTTCGGCGTCAGTGACGCGGAGGCCGTTGATGAATTCGCTTTGCTTGCCCAGGGCCTTCAACATGCGCGTCAACTGAACGCCGCCGCCGTGAACCACGGCGACCTGATGGCCGTCGCGCACCAGTTCGGCGATCGCGCGCGTGCAACCCTCAAGCAGAGAGGGGTTTTCCAGGCCGGCACCGCCCAATTTGACGACGTACTTCATTCAAGACCCTCCGCGGCGATTTTCATTCCAGGCCTTCGCTCTCAGGCCAGCCGAGCATCACATTCAAATTTTGCACGGCCTGACTGGAGGCGCCCTTGAGCAGATTGTCGAGGCAACTTACGATCACCGCACGTCGGCCGTCGGTCGAGAGTTGGAAGCCAATGTCCGCATAGCAGGTGTTGACCGAGTATTGAATCTGCGGCAGAGTCTTGTCGTAGAGCCGAACCATTGGGCTGCCCGCAAAAAACTGGTGATAGACCCGCGCAACGCTCTCTTTGGTCTGCGGTTTCGTGAAACGCACATAAATCGTCGAGAGAATGCCGCGTGGAATTGGCAGCAGATGCGGTGTGAAGGTGATCTCGCTTGCGTCGAGTCCGATCTGTTCGAGCAATTCGCCGGTGTGACGATGCGCGAAAGCGCCATAGGCGGAGAGATTGTCTGCAGCAGACATGAAATGCGTCTTCGCTGTGGGCGTCTTGCCCGCGCCGCTTACGCCACTCTTGGAGTCGGCCACGATTCCGTGCGAGAGGTCGACCAGTCCCGCGGCCACCAAGGGCCGCAGAGGCAGAATCACCGAGGTCGCGTAACAGCCGGGATTGGCGACGAGGCGCGCGCCGGCGATCTTCGCGCGATGCAACTCCGGCAAACCGTAAACCGCCTCGGCCTGGATATCGGCGGCAACCTTAGCGTCTTTGTCGTCGAATGCATAAACGGCGCGGTTCTCCGCTTCGGTGAGGCGCCAAGCGCCGCTCAGATCGATGACGCGGATGTCACGCGCCAGCGCCTCCGGCACCCACTCGCGGGATTGCTCGTGCGGTGTGGCAAGGAAGAGAACCTGGACGTCGAGATCGGTCAGCAGGTCCCAGGAGAACGGCTGCTGACGCAGCGCTCCTTGGCCATGGCTGTCGGCGAGTTGCGGATGAATCTCGGCCAAGGGAACGCCTCCGCGCGCGGCATCTTCGGCATCGACGCGGCCAGCAAAGACCGGGGCTTTGCCTTTCAGGCGGGGATGGCGCAGCAACAGCCTGGCCAACTCAGCGCCTGCGTATCCGGTCACTCCCACAACTGCCGTTTGTACTGGTTCTGTCATGATTCAAGCATCATCCTTAACTTGGTTTCCACTTCAAGGGCTCGGCGAATATCGGGGCAGATCACCAGCACCGTGTCGTCGCCGGCGACCGTGCCCACAACCTCGGGCCAGGCCTCATAGTCGAGGGCGGCGGCGAAGGGCTGCGCCCCGCCCATCACGGTGCCAACCACCACCTGATTCATGGCTTGTTTCACGCGCAACCCGAAGCTTTCAATCATCTCCGTTACAGAAGGAGGGCTGTTGTCTTCGACTGCCTGGCTGAAGCCGTTGCCGTTGGAGGTACTTGATAGAGTGTAGCCGCTGGGCCCCTTGGAGAGTCTCAATTCGTGAATGTCGCGCGACAGTGTAGCCTGGGTCACGGCAAAGCCGCGGCGGCGCAGCTTGCGGCGCAACTCGTCCTGGCTGGCCACCTGGGCGTGGGTCACGAGTTCGCGAATTGCATCGTGCCTTAGAGTCTTCATTACCCGTTCCCCGACAAACAGAAAGGCGCGGCTCGTTGCGACGCAGCCGCACCCGTATAAATATACACCCGATTTGCATAAGTATGCAACTTTGGATGTTCGTCGCTGCGCTCAGCTCTGATTGAGATTGAAGGGGGGACCGCAACCGCCCGGCGCTGTTACACTCTCGTAATGATTATGGCTGGCAAAGCTCAGCCTGCCCATTTAGCCCAAATGACACAGAACCCTGCGCTCAATACCATCAATGACCTCTTCCGCCGCGTGGCCGCGGCCGGTAATCCCCGCGCAATCCTCTGGCAGGACGAGTTTGGAAACTGGCTGCCCATCTCCTCAGATCAGATTTACCAGCGGGTGCGCGCGCTGGCGGAGGCCTTTCTCGGCTGGGGCGTCAAGAAGGGCGACCGCATCGCCCTGATCGCAGAGAACCGCTGGGAGTGGGCGATCACAGACTTCGCCGCGCTGGCCATCGGGGCCGTGGATGTTCCCATTTACCCCACGCTGACCGGCGAGCAGATCGCCGAGCTGGTGCAGGATGCAGGCTGCCGCGTTGCCGTTGTCTCTACCCGCCAGCAATTCGAAAAGCTGAATGCCGTGCGCGGGCAAACTTCGCTCAATCGGGTTCTGATCATGGACTCCGCGGCTGCGCCCTCCGGGGCTGTCGCATTCAGCGATGTGCTGGCCGGAGCAGACGAACGCGGCGCCGAACGCAACCCGGTCTTCGACGCGCTGGTTCGCTCCATCGAGCCCACGGACCTGGCCACGCTGATTTACACCTCGGGAACCACCGGCGAGCCCAAGGGTGTGGCGCTGACTCACGGTAACTTCGCCGCCAATCAGAATGTTGTTTCTGTGGATTTTCACTTTGACTCCACGGATGCACTGATCTCCTTCCTGCCTTTGTCGCACGTCACGGCTCGGGCGCTGGACTACGTGATGTACTCCTATGGGGTGCAGGTGGCCTACTGTTCGAAGTTCGACAAGCTGCCCTTGGCCATGCGCGAGGTTCGGCCTACAGTGTTTGTCGGCGTGCCGCGCGTCTTTGAGAAGATTCGCCAGGAGGTCGAGCGGCGCGCCGGGCTTTCGCCGGTGAAGAAACGGATTCTTGCGTGGGCGCTCGGAGTTGGCGCCAAGCACGGCAACACTGTCTATGATGGCCGGGAACCCTCGTTGGGGATGTGGAAGCTAGCCAACAAGCTGGCCTACTCCAAGGTGCGCGAGGCCTTTGGCGGACGGGTGAGGATCTTTGTGGTGGGCGGAGCACCCCTGGGAATCGATACGGCAAAATGGTTCGCCGCGGCCGGAATTGCTCTGTGGGAGGGGTATGGGCTGACGGAGACTTCGCCGGTGATCGCTCTGAACACGCCTCTGACCCATCGCATGGGCGCTGCGGGAATGCCCATGCCGAATCTCGAGCTGAAGCTGTCTGAGGATGGAGAACTGCTGGTCAGAGGGCCATCCGTCTTTGCCGGTTACTGGAAGAAGCCGGCCATGACGGCCGAGTGTTTCGACGCTGAGGGCTGGTTTCGAACCGGCGACATCGGCCACCTTGACTCCGATGGTTTCCTCTATATCACCGATCGGAAGAAGGAGCTGCTGAAGACCTCAGGCGGCAAGATGGTGGCGCCGCAGCCGATCGAAAACAAGCTCAAGAACAGCGCACTGGTGGCGCAGGCAGCGTTGATTGGCGACCGGCATAAGTTCATCTCGGCCATCCTCTCGCCCAACTTCACGGTGCTGGAGGAGTGGGCGCGCCACCACGGCGTGGATTCAAAGAACCGCGCCGAACTGGTGGCCGACAGCCGCGTGGTTGCCCTCTACGCCGAGATTGTGCGCGCGGTCAACGGCAGCCTGGCCAACTTCGAGAGCTTGAAACGCTTTCGCGTTGTCCCTGACGAGTGGTCGCAGGAGACGGGCGAACTGACGCCCTCAATGAAACTGAAGCGGCGCGTCATCACGGAGCGATACGCGGCCCTGATCGATGCACTTTACGCGGACGAAGCAACCGCGCACGGCGAATAGGGAAGGTCAGGCCGCGACTTATTCCTTTTCTGAAGAGGGCCCGGTTATCCCACACGCGGGCCAGGCCGCGGAAGAATGGAGCGCCCCAGGCGCTCACGGCCAGCAGGGCACCAAACAGAATCACCGCGTCGATGCTGAGACGTCCGCTTGACCAATAGGCATCCGGGTCCAGATCCAGCCAGATGGAGAATTCATCCAAGGTCAGCGCCGCGCCGACGCCGTAGCCCACCGACATCAGCCGGCTGAGGAAGATCGAGAGCGGCGAGTGCGAGCGGCCGAGGTCCATCAGCCAGCCGTAGCCCACCAGCAGCAGGATCAGAATCCCCCAGACCAAGTGGTGGATGTGCCTTCCATGAATCACAACCCACTGAAAGTGCCCCTCGTGATTGACGATGCGGTGGACAAGGATGCGGACCCCGGCAAAGGTCAGCAGGAAGGAGACTGAAGCGATGAACATGCGCCGCCGGGGCCGGTCGGGGATGGTCGAGCGCACCAGATAGCCCAGCCGGGTCAACTGCAGCAGGATCAGCAGCAGGATGGCGACCAGGCTGGCAAAGGCCAGCAGTATCAGCGCTCCGGTTCCGGGCATATCCCTATTGAAGCACTTTGCGGCGTTGTCTTTCCATAGATTGAAGATGCGATGGGCGCTGTTAGGGCAGATTTGCTTGAATACCAAGCGTCTGGGCAATCTTGAGCAAAGCGCCGTCGCGCGTCCACAACTGCGTCCCCGGTGTCATCAGGCACGACGCAACTAGATGGGCGTCCGTGAGGCCGATGCCTCGTGAATAGAGCGAATGAGCCTCGATCATGTGCCGTACTTCGGTGAGTTGCGCAACCTGTACTTCGAGCAGGGCTTCCATCTCAGCGAGGATCTTCTGGCGGTTGTGCAGCGAGCCAAGTGCGATCTCCGCAACGATAAACGGATGCATCGCAATCTGTCCCTTGCCAAGCAGATTCTCCATCTTAGAGTCGCGGCTCCGAAGATAGTCAACCCAGACAGATGTGTCGGCCAAAATCATAGGCGGGCGGCGAAAAGTCTGAGTGCCCATGCGCTCGCATCCCAGAGAACAAACAGAGCTACCTTACCGACCATCTTCCCCTCCGCTTCGGCTTCTTTCGTTCTAGGGCGTTGAATCTTTGCATCGCCATATTCAATTCAGTCATTTGCTCGGCTGTTGGTTTCGTCTCTGGCGGAATGATCTGGGCAGCAACTTCCGCCCGCCTCACTTCCATCGGAACTTTTGTCGTGCCCAGATTGTCAGCCCTGATGCGCTTAATCTTCTCTAAATGCGGCTCCGTTCCACCAAGCGCCGCCAGCCTGCGCGATGCATGAAGGTGGATCAGAGCCTTCAAAGCATCCCGGAGCAGAGCAGTTCTCTCTGTTACGCCGGAAAGCTCCTGGGCCCTGAGTACCAACTCGTCATCGAGTGCAACAGTTGCTCTCATAAAGACCTCCATATCACCCATTATATCACCAAACGGTGACAGTTGATGTGCTTTGAAGCGCGCGCCCACCTTACCCCGACGAGAGATCTTCGCCGAGCGTGAGCGAAGTCACGATTTGCCTTTACAGCGGTAGAGTAGACTGTCTAAGGCGTCGAGAGCAGTTACCCTCTTCCAGACCCACAATTTCACGGACTAATTCCCGGCCCGGTTTTGAAAGCCGCGCCTGCGATCAGGAGATTTTACGATGCGAGTTGCTTTATTAACCGGCGGCGGCGACTGCCCCGGACTGAATGCGGTGATCTATGCGGCTGTGCGCAAGGGCATCAACCACTATGGCGATGAGTTCATCGGCTTCCTCAACGGCTGGAAAGGCGTACTGGACAACAACTTCATTCCGCTAACCCTGGAGGCTGTTGACGGCATTCAGTTGAAGGGCGGCACGATCCTGCACTCTTCGCGCACCAATGTGAAGAAGATCCCCGGCGGCATCGAGAAGGTCCAGGAAGTCCTCAAACTCAACAAGATCGACGCGCTGATCGCCCTGGGCGGCGACGACACGCAGTCGGTTACGCTTTTCCTGAGCGAGCACGGCGTGCCCTCGGTAGGCGTGCCCAAGACGATCGACAACGATATCAGCGGGACGGACCAGACCTTTGGCTTCGACACCGCGGTGATGATCGCGACCGAGGCCGTCGACCGCATCCACACCACCGCCGATTCGCACAATCGCGTGGTCGTGGTCGAGGTGATGGGCCGCGACGCGGGCTGGATCGCCTATGCCGCTGGCGTAGCCGGCGGAGCCCACGTGACCCTGGTCCCCGAGAAGGAGATCGATATCGATCACGTCTGCGCGCTGCTCAAGTACAACTACGACCACGGCAAGCACTACGGCGTTGTGGTGGTGGCCGAGGGCGCGAAGCTGCCCGATGTGGGCCAGGTCGTCAATGAAAAGGCCAAGCTGGACTCCTTTGGCCATGCGCGTCTCTCCGGCATCGGCGAGGCTCTTGCCAATCTGATCGAGGAGAAGACGGGTTATGAGACCCGCTCAGTCAACCTGGGCCACACCCAGCGCGGCGGCGTTCCCACGGCCTATGACCGCATTCTCGGCCAGCGCTATGGCCTGCACGCCATCGACATGGTCCACGACCAGAAGTGGGGCCGCATCGCCGTGCTCAAGGGCCTGGACATTACCGATATTCCGATCAAGGATGCGATCGCCACCAACCGCCGCCTCGATCAGCGCTTCTTCGACGTAATCGCCAACCTTGAAGCGAAGGTCTAGTCGCCGTTATTTTGCGGGTGCACAAGAAGCCATCTCCTCAACTGGGGGATGGCTTCCTGCTTTCCGGCTGACGTAAAGTTGAAGTGTGATCTACCGCCAATTTGTTTCTGAGGACTTCGACCGGCTTTACGCTCTCGAAGTGCTCTGCTTCAGGCCACCATTCCGCTTCAGCCGCCGGACGATGCGGGCGTTTGTCCAACACTCCGACTCTGCGACCTGGATCGCGGAAGAAGCCGGATTGATGGCCGGCTTTGCCATTGTCGAGTGGGGTGCGCGCAAGGGCGAGTCCAGAGCTTACATTCAGACCATCGAAGTCGCTCAGGATGCGCGCCGCCGGGGAATTGGGAAGGGGCTGCTCAACCGCATCGAAGGCTCTGCGCGCGATGCGGGCGCCGGCTCGATCTGGCTGCACGTGGAGGCTGAAAACGCGAGCGCGATCCGTCTTTATGAGGCGCAAGGATACCGCTGCCAGGGCCGGAAAGAGAACTTCTACCCGCTGGGGCAAGCTGCTCTTGTCTACATGAAGGAGCTGGAGCTGGCCAGCCTCTCCTGCTCGGTGGCCGGTGCAAGTGCAAATTCAGCGAAGGCAGGTTAAGAGCTATCCGTAGATTGGTAGCGCCTCCAGGTCGGCTGTCCTGTGGCCTCCAGACCGGCGCTTCGTTCCTCTCTCAATTTACGGATCAGTTCTCGACGACCTGCTAATAGCGCCAACTCGTGAGGTCTGCTCCTTTGGGCGCGGTGTTCTGAATGCGTTCGAGGATCCTGGGCAGGTACTGCGTGTCGTAGTGCAGCCGTGACCAGGCGTTGGGCAGGTTGGGGTCTCCGTTCCAGCAGTGCTCGGCGCGCGGCCCGTATGTCACTTCGCCGCCGTACGGCGGATCGTTGGTCGAGTTGAGGAAGTCCTCCATGCGATAGACGGCGTCGTTGAGGAAGTATGTATCGTCGGAGCCCACGTAGATGTGGATCTTGCCCTCCAGCTCCGGTCCCAGCTTCGCCCAATCCCGCGCGAGAATCGCTTCAAGATCATAGTGGTCGCGCCAATAATTGGCGACGCTGTGGTCGATCTCGCCAGTTACCTTGTCGAAGATCGGCTGCGGGTAGCCGTCCTCACCCACCGGCCCGTAGACGGCCTGCCAAATGTCGAACTGCTCGCCGCTGCGGCCATGGTCGCCCAGGGCCAATTCGTAGGCGTTGATCTCTTCGGTCGTGATGAAAGTGTGGCCGAGATAGTCGCGCATCGAGGGCTGCGCTACGCGCTTGTGGGCCCCTTCGAGGTAAAAGGCGCTCTTGTCGTTGTAGAGGTCGATGTTGGTAAAGGCGTGGAAGTCGATGGGGTCGGGGCAGGCGGCAAAGGCGCCGTTGTAGTGATCGGGATAGAAGACCTGCACGGCCAGTGCCTCCCAGCCGCCGGTCGAGCCGCCGTATGTGAAGCGCGCCCAGCCCTCGCCGATGGCGCGAAACTGTTTCTCGATGGCCGGAATCAGCTCGGTCTCGATGGCATCGCCGTAGGGGCCGACATTGGCTGAGTTCACAGCATAGGAGTCGTCATAGTAGGGGTTGGCGTGCTGGATCTTGACGACCAGATAGCGCGGGAAGCCCGGCGAGATCCACTCTTGGTAGAACTTATAGGCCTCCTCCTGCTGGATGCGGTTGTAGCCGGGCAGGTGAAAGCGTTCGCTGTAGTCGGGCTTCAGCTTCGGGTCCGGCGGAATGGTGCGGAAGTCGGTGAAGTCATCCACGAAATGGTCGTGAAAAATCATCAACGGGAAGTGCGCGTTGGGGTGGTCGTCGAAGCCCTCGGGGACCAGCACAATCGCGGACAAGGTCATGGGCCGGCCCCAGAATTTGGTCAGCAAAGCGCTCTGAATGCTGATGTGGCGGATGTACTTTGTGTCGGCCGGCGTGACGATCGGCGGAATGACGTGGTCGAGCAGAATGGAAATGGTGCCGCCGGGCTTGACGGCGATCTTCGCCGGCTTCGAGATCAAGTTGCCGGGCGAACTGTGCCAAAGCTGGCCCTCGCCCTGATCCATATGTAATTTGATGGTCTTACCGTCGGCGCGATGGAATGTCTCGTACTTGTTCAGCACGGCCTGGACCGTGTATTCGCCTGCAGGCACGTCCTTGAGGCTGCGAATTGGGTAGCCCGAAGCTGACGCGTCTATCACTATGGGCTGGCCGGGTTTCCATCCGTCGACGGTGACGCCGAAGACGATCTGCGAGCGCGGGCTGTCGTCGATTTGGTTGCGTGGCTCGTCGGTCGGGTCGGTCGAGAGACACAGCAAAAGGCGGCCGTCAAGCGGCTGCGCACTCAGTTCCTTGTGGAAGGTCACGGAAAACGACTGCGCAAAGGCGGCGGCGGAGAAGAGCAGGGCTAGCGCTACGGCGATGCGTTTCATGCTGGTTACTATATCGCTCTGCGAGAGAATTGGTCGAGGTTCTTTCTTTTTCTCCGGCTATTTGGTAGGCCACCTATCCTCTCATTCCGGTCTAATTGAATGGCTCTTAATTCCTCCTCCGTTATAGATCGTGCTATAAAGCAATGGTTGAATCTGAATTCTCAGGCCATAGGCCAAGCTCTGGATTCAACATTTGATTGCGAAGATATGGCCCTCAGTAGCGTAGTCGAGCAGCTTTTTGTCGCGGGTGATGAGTCGATAACCGTGAAGGCGCGCTGTAGCTGCGATAATCTGAACGGCCGGATCACTGGGCGGAGTTCCTGGCAACGCAGTGGAATGGATCAGCAACTTAGGTGTTAAGTCTGCAAGCCGTACACCCGGCATCGAAAGTGCAGTTTCAAACCACGCTTCGGGCGAGAGCGTTAGCGGTAGCTTCCCTTTGGCGACCAAAGTGCCAATCTCCCACGCTGTAAACGGAGAAAGATAAACTCCTGCATGGGTTACGCGGGCGTTTCGGATGGCGGCCCGGCTTGGAGGTGAGATTGGTTCTCCGCTCATCAGCCAGATGAGAGCGCATGTGTCGAGAAGAACGGGGGCAGGCGACTCCGTCACGCCCGTTTTCCTATCTCTTTCAGCGCGTCCCAAGTCACGCCCGTGCTTTCTGCCACGTCAACCCCTGGAAGTAACTTCACCGTTCCCCGCATTGCGCCCCATAGGTCGAAGTCGTCGCTCTCGCCGTCCAGGAGCGGAACAACGGCGGCAATTGGGCGATTATGCTTGAGCAGAACGATGCGGCCGGTCTTGCCCTGAGCTACATCGTCAATTAACCCGAGACACTGCGCTTTAAAGGCCGTTACGCCGATCGATGTCTTGTTGGCTGAGACTTCGGGCACGATCTCCTCGTGATATGGACTATTATATATAGTCCATATTGCAATCGCAAGGCCCGTCGTCCTGGCAGACCCTACTTCTGCCAAGTGTCGAACGGCTGCTTCTCGGTGATCTTTGGACGTTCTTCAGACTGCAACTCCCGAGAAACCTGCTCGACCTCACGGAAGACTCGAAGCAGATTGCCGCCGAGGATCTTCCGGCAGTCTTCGGCTGAATAGCCACGCGCCATCAGCGCTTCGGTGATCTTGGGCAAGTCGGCGGCAGAGTTGATTCCTTCAGGTAACTGGCCATTGATGCCGTCGAAGTCCGAGCCAAGGCCGACGTGATCGATGCCTGCCACCTTGGCGACGTGATCGATGTGATCGATCAGCGCCGAGAGCGGCGGGCGGGGGACGCGGTTGGCAAATTCGCGATGTACCTTCTCGATTTCAGCATTTGAAAGCTCCTTCCCGTCCGCCTTGGCCTTGTCTTTGAGACCTTGAACCGCCTTCTCCACCTCCGGCTCCATGGCCTTTTGGGCGTCGCAGTAGGTCTGCGAGATGAACCCGGAGTAGAAGTTGACCTGGACAACCCCGCCTTTGGAGTTTGGGCCGCCTCCGTATTGCGCGATCGCCCTGAGCATCTCATCGGTCATATTGCGTGAGCTATCGCAGAGCGCTCGTGCTGCCGAGTGGGAAGCGATAACGGGGGCGCGGCTGATTCTCAGCGTTTCATAGAATGTTCTGTCGGAGACATGCGAAATGTCCACCATCATTCCGAGGCGATTCATTTCGTAGATCACGTCTTTGCCAAACTCCGTCAGGCCCTCTTTGGTGTGTGGCACCGACTTGTCGTCGATGTCGCCGGAGCTGTCGGCCCAGCCGTTGGAGTTGGCCCAGGTGAGGGTCATGTAGCGCACGCCGAGGGCATAGTATTGTCGAAGCAGCGGGATCGAGTTCTCAATCGCATGGCCGCCTTCGATTCCCATCAGGACGGCAAGCCGATGATTCCGATGAGCTTCTTCGATGCCGCCGGGGGTGGCGACGAACTCCAGTTCCTTGGGATGCCGGGCGACTTGTTGTTTCACCGAATCGATCAACTCCAGCGTCCGGCGAGCATACTGGCCTTCGTAAACGGTGGGCTCGGCCAGGATCGCAAAAAACTCGGCCCCGAGGTTGCCCTTGTGGATCGATTCGAGATTAATTTCGCCTTCACCGAGCGGGTCGGAGAGGTCAAAGTGCTCATCCACAAAGCGTTGCGGGGTGTCGGCGTGGGTGTCGATGACCAGAGAAGAGCGGTGAACCCATTCGGGACTTTGCGTTTTGGTTGTCATTTTGTGGGCGGGATTGGCCCGGGTCTGGGCGCATATCAGCACCGGAAAGGCAAGCAACACGATCGGGAGGGATGCGCGGATCAGCATAGGCTTGGAAAGAGTCTATACCTGAAAAGCGGGGAACAAGGAAAAGGGAAAAGGGGGAAAGGGAACTTCGGACCCGCTCAAAAGAGAGTCATAAATCCACCCTCGATTCAAATGCCGTTAACATTGGCAGTTGAGAATCGTATGCGGCAGTTCATCTGCAAGGGAGATCTCCGTGAAAAAGATTTTGGTTGCCGTTTTATTGTCCATGTTGGCCTTGAGTGTCGCGCAAGCTCAGAAATTGACTGCGGCGGGCGCCACTTTCCCCTATCCGATCTATTCAAAATGGTTTAGCGAGTACAGCGCTGCTCACCCCGGTGTTGAGATCAACTATCAGTCGATTGGCTCGGGAGGCGGCATCCGCCAGGTGACGACAGGCTTGGTGGACTTTGGCGCCTCGGACATGCCGATGACCGACGATGCACTGAGCACTTCGAAGGTCAAACTGATCCATATTCCCACCGTTTTGGGCGCTGTTGTGCCGATCTTCAACGTTCCGGGCGTCGACAATATCAAATTCAGCGGCGACGTACTGGCTGACATCTTCCTCGGTAAGATCTCCAACTGGAACGATGGGCGCATCGCAAAGGACAATCCCGGCGTCAAGCTGACGGACCAGAAGATCATCGTCGTTCATCGCTCTGACGGCAGCGGCACCAGCTTCATCTGGACCGACTACCTGAGCAAGGTGAGCAAGGAATGGGCCAGCGGTCCAGGCAAAGGCTCATCACCCAGCTGGCCGGTCGGCGTGGGCGGCAAAGGCAATGAGGGAGTCGCCGGACTGGTGCGCCAATTGCCCGGAGCGGTCGGCTACGTAGAGTTGATTTATGCCCTGCAAAACAAGATCAGCTTCGGAGAAGTGAAAAACACGGCAGGCAACTGGGAAAGAGCCTCCATCGAGGGTGTTACCGAGGCAGCGGCCAGCATCAAGCAGATGCCTGCCGATTATCGCATCTCGATCACCGACGCTCCCGGCGCCAACTCGTATCCCATCTCCAGCTTCACCTATCTGCTGATCCCGGTTCACCCGGCTGATGCGGCCAAGGGCAAGGTCATCAAGGACCTGCTGAGCTGGATCGTCAATTCCGGTGAGAGCGAAGTTTCCGCCCTCTCTTATGCCCCGCTGCCCAAGAATGTGGCGGAAAAGGTGTTGAAGACCGTCTATTCACTCCAATAAAACCAGTAAAAACTGACGGGGACTGTCCGGCCATTCACCGGCAGTCCCCGTTTGCTGTGGCTCAATTCCGTTCCATAACGGCTAGTGCTACGATGGCCGCGGAGGGAGCGGAATGAGGAACAAGGCCGGGATTTTCGCGGTTTTCTTGCTGCTTCTGCCTGGCGCCGCACGTGCCGGGAATACCTTTGACGGCAAATGGCTCACCACCGTATCCTGCGATGCGTTCAGGGATGCGCTGGGCTTCTCTTACCGGTTCGTCGCCGTGGTCAAGGATGGGAACTTCCGGGGTTTGCATGGCGCAGAACGCGAGCCCGGCTACCTGCTGATCGAAGGCAAGATCGCCGATGACGGTACGACGAAGTTGTACGCTACAGACAAAACCGGCTCGAAGGAATACGTCCCAGGACGCGACACTCCCAGGGGCACCGAGTACGGATATCACATTAAAGCGACCTTTAACGGTGCCGAAGTATCCGGCACTCGCGTAGAAGGCCGTCCCTCCACATTGGAATTTGTGAAGCAAGAAGCGCACTAGAGCGACCGGCTTTTTTGGACGAAGGCCGCCGCGTCGGTCCGAGTCGAAACCGACCTCTATTTGCCGGCCACGTTTTGCCGAAGAAATGCGACAACTTTCGTGACCGAATCATTGGCCGCATCCGGATCGTACTTGATAAAAGCCCTGCGGCCTTCCGCGGCGGGATCGGTGTAGCTGAAGGAAGGACCGCTGCGATTGAAGTCGTGTGTGGCGCCTGGGTATTCTACGGTCATGAGATCGAATTTGAATTTCTTCATCATCATCTGCTTGAGTTCGGGAACCGCTTTGCCTTCACCGTAAGAATCCTCAGTTCCGTACAGAACAAGGATTGGAGCTCCGGTGATGCCGCCATGTTCGAACTTGGAGATGAGCGGCTTGGAAACAGGATAGAAGGCCAGATGGGCTATGAATCCCTTTTCATTTCCGATCCACTCCTTGCGGTTTTCTTCGATGGCGGTTCTCATCGTAATGCCGCCGCCCATCGAGAAGCCCATGATGCCGATGCGCGTCGAGTCGATGGCGGAGTTTTTGCGTAGTTCCCTCAGTGCGGCAAAGGCCATGGGAACAAAGGTCTCAATTGTTGGCCGATCCATGGGCGAGGTAAAGATTCCAGTTTTGAAATCCACCTCGAAGATCGCGATGCCGGCATTGAGCACAGGCTCCCGATAGAGCCGGCCCACTTGATTGATGCCCGAGGTTCCGTGAACCATGACGATGGCGGGGACGGGACCGGAAACGTTGTCGGGAAGGTAAAGAGTTCCAGACAAGGTGTAGGGCTGGCTCTTGTCGAGTGAGGAAAACTCGATCTTGGTGGGCGCTGAAGCTGCATGAAGAGTTAGGACGGAGAATGTTAGAAGAGCCGTTGCAACGTAACCAAGGAATCTTAACGAACGCATTACGCCACTCCTTTCGGGCGGTTCGGTACTGCGGGAGGGAATGCGCTTCTACCCTGGATCGGCTTCAGTCACGGCGTTATCCGATCGTTCCCCGACCGGGGAGCAAAGCGCTCAGAGAGATTCTATTTTCGGCACTGGCTCCCTAGAATCATACAGCTCACAGGACAGATTGCAAGGCGAAAAGAATGTTGATGCGTGGCGCAATCTCCGGTTTGTTTGAATGCTAAGTCAGTGAGGAGCACGAGGTGTAACAAGAAGCTGAACTCGGAGGCGACGTGGATGGTCTCATTTGGAAGGCGGATTCGCTGCCGCCGGTGGTATTGCCTGACCAACCCCATGCGCTCGGATTCATCGAGAGCGAGCCAAGCATCTGAGATGATGTGCTCGTTGGGGTCGTACCGCAACAACGCCATCTATTTCTCTCCGCGTGATGAGTTCCGGTACTCCTTTTTGAGCAAAGGTGCATTCATTGACGGGTAATCGCCAAATCCGCCGACAAACCTCTCCGCCCAGGCGGACTCCAAACCTATTTCGGATGCATTCGTCTCCCAACTTTCCCCGGCCCTTGCCGGGGTCTGCCCACGACCGCCCTCAGGTTGAGATTGGCATTGGCGACGAGTGGCCGGTTTAACCGGGCACAACTCCATGAATTGCTGATTATTCCGAAGAACATTCCTTTGGCTAAAGGCTTCGCATCAATGCGCAGATCGCATTCCGGTTTGATGTGATATGCATCACAGATCGCAGCCTTCGCCGGTTCGATACTTGAAGACCGTACTCAGGAGGTCTGTCCGTGAATAGTCTCAGTGCGCGTATCCTCGGTCTCACCCTGTTGGTTTTTCTCGTTTTGGCAATTGCCGTCCAACCTGCCATTGCCCAGCAGGATCAAGCCAAGCACATTTTCCATCGGCTGATTCCAGCCGGGGACACCTGTGCCAGCTGCCACAAAGTGATTTATGACCAATGGACAGCCAGCCCGCATGGCGCCAATGGTGTCGAATGCACCGGATGCCATGGCGAGACAACATCGCGGGACTTCGCGGGCACACCTGCGTTAAGCACCTGCGACACCTGTCACACCGATCAGGTGGCACAACTGAAGTCTGATCCATTCATGAAAGGCAAGACGTGTGTGAGCTGTCATCAAGCACATACTTTCGTGGAGCACAAGAAGGCGGCCCCGGCGGCCAAGTGATCACAATTTCCAAGGGTGGCATTCTATAACTGCTTGCCTGTGCATCCGCACTCACCGGCCTGGAAGCGTGTCGTCTCACACCAAGGGAATAAACGATCGGTTGTCTATCTTCGATTCCCTTTTCGTGTCGAAATCGTGCTCCTAGTCCATACGTGAAGGACGCCATTGAGGATCGTTGCTGTATGCGTCGGCAACTCTTCCCTTACGTGATTTGGATCACGCTGGCTCCGAGCAGCCGGTCAACCGGAATGAGCGCTTGCGATCAGTTTTTCGGGATTTAGAGATGTGATACGACTTTTCGCGGTAACCCTGTCGCAGTGGAACGTCTAGTATTTACGAGCCGTCGCAAGCAACTTGTACGCGCCGTGAGTTTCCACTTGAGTAGCCACGACCGATGAAATCGCAGTAGGTTGCTCTACGCATCTTTGGCCAAGCGGGCCTGCCGTATATGCGAATCAATCTATTCGCAACGTAGTAATCGGATCGACCTGCGTGGCTGCGATGGCCGGAATTAGGGATGCGACGACGGTCACGGCGATGAGCAACATCGTCGAGCCACAGAAGGTTGCCGCGTCGTGGGCCCCGACTTTGAACAGCACGCTCGACAAAGTCTGCGACATGCCGAGTGCCAGAGTGAGCCCGGCGATGGTTCCTGGCAGAACCATTCTCATGGCGCTCGCGAGCACCATCCGGACGATATCTCCCTTGCTCGCGCCCAACGCCATGCGGATGCCAACCTCCGGTTTCCTCTGCACCATTAAAAAAGAAGTCACCCCATACAATCCGATGATCGCCAGGACAAGGCCGATGCACGCAAAGTAACCTACGAGCAGCATCTCAAAACGAGGCTGATCCGCCAGTTTTGCTATGCGCTCTTGCAATGTACCCTGTTCGATGGGCAGCGTAGGATCGAGCGCGGCGACTTGTTCTCGCATCCAGCGCTCCTCGCTTGCAGCCGGCAAGCCCGACTTCACCAGCACTACTGCCCCTCGATCCCAATCTTCCGGCCGATTTCTTCGCAGCCGATAGTACTCGGGTTCTTCGCCCGCTGCCAACCCGCCATTCTTTACGTCTCCAGCAACACCTACGACGGTGTACGGAGGATCTTGGTCGGCTGGCGCACCGCTTGCCAGATGCACCTGCCGTCCGACCGAGTCTTGTCCTGGAAACATCCGCTCCGCGAGCGAACGGCTTATCACGACATACCGGTTGGCCGATGCAAGCTCGTTATCCGTGAATCCACTACCTTCGATCAAAGGAATATTCAGCGTCCGAAAATATTCCGGTGTAACCCAGCGCCACGCCACATTACCGCCGGTGCCGGACGTATACCGCGGTTGTCCCTCTATGCGTAGCGAGGCAAAGATCTGATCATGGTGATAGCCGCCTGGCGGCAGCGAGTCACTCAGCGCCAAGGCATTGACTCCGGGACCCCAGCGCAGATTGTGCTGAAGTTGTTCGTAAAATGCCATCTGTCGTTCCGGCGTGGGATATGCCGTCTGGCCCAGAGAAAGCGTCGCCGTCACAACGTTCTCGTCATTCATTCCGAGATTCTGGCGCTGTAGGTTCCAAAAACTGCGGGTCAGCAGCGCCCCACCAGCCAGCAAAACCAGACTGGCTGCGATCTGCGCGGTGACCAGGACCTGCCGCAATCGCGCACGCCGCATACCCAACCTGCTGTGGCTCGTCAAAACACTCGCCGGAGTCCGGCTCAAGCCATTCATTAATCCGAATGCGAACGTGAACAACAGACCTATCGAGAGAGTGAACACCAAAACCCGCGTGTCAATCTTGGCGGCACTTAGAAATGGCATGCCGTCCGGAGCGATCGCGACGAACACATGCAGCAGTCCTTCCGCCAACAACAACGCTGCCAGAACGCCAGTTGCTGCCAACACGAGAGACTCGAGAATCGCCACCTGCAGCAAGCGCAATCGACTCGCACCGAGCGCGATGCGGACAGCGGTTTCGTGCTGACGGCCTGCCCCTCGTGCCGTCAGCAAACTGGCGACGTTGGCACAAGCAATCAATAATACCGCCATCACCAATCCGAGAAGGATCCATGCAACTCGATGCACATCGTGGAACTGACGATCGCGCAGCGGCCGCACCGCGTAATGCACTTCTTTTCTGAAAGGCGCCGGCGCCAATCGCAGAGAGTACTCAAATAGTGGTTCGAGTTGTGCCTTCGCTTGCTCTGGAGTCACTCCGGCTTTCAGCCGTGCAAATGCCCACAAAGGACGGCCTGGATCTGCTCTGCGCTGGGCCGCCACATCCAATGACTCGGGCAACAGCACATCCGCAGCTTGCAGTCTCGGCATTTCAAAGTTCTGCGGAAGCACACCGACAATTTCCGTCGCATTTCCGTCAATGCGGATGATCTTGCCTGCAATGGTTGGGTCCCGATTGAATCTGGTTCGCCACAATGCATAGGAAATCAATGCGACCTTCGGCGCGTTGGGGCGATCTTCGCTGGGCAGAAAGTTACGCCCGACAACAGGTGTAACCCCGAGGGTTGGCAGAAAATTGTTCTCAACGTTCGCGCAATCGAGCCGTATTGCGTTTAACTCAGTCAAATCGCACGGCTCCACGCCGGTCTCCGACGTCATCGCGACAAACGGTTTCTGGTTGTCCTGCCACTCGTAGTACGAACCGCCCAGCATGAATTCTTGCGGCTCAATGGGCGCCACTAGGCCCACAGAAACCAGTCGGCCAGTATCGCCATACGGCAATGGTCGAAACAGAATCTTGTCTACAACGGTGAAAACAGCAGAGCACGAGCCGATTCCTAGCATAAGAGTGACTACGACTGCGATCGAATAAATCGGATTATGCAGGGTTCCACGCAGCACGTATCTGAAATCCTGCGCGGCGATTCCGGCCCACCAACCAGGACGCTGTTGCTCGCATCTTTCACGAGCTGCGTCAACACTGCCAAACTCGATCAGGGCCTGCCGCCGTGCCTCCGGCTCCGATATTCCCGCTGTTTTCTTAGCGGCAATAAGCTGTTCCAGGTGAAACTGGATCTCGTCGTCGAGTTCTTTGCGGCTCTTACGGAACAAAAAATAGCGAAGCCAGGTCGAGAACTCAACGATCATGAAGGCACCTCCACCGTGTTACCGAGAATCAGACCAATGGCAGTCGAAAGTCGATCCCAGGATGCGCGTTCTGCTTCGAGTTGCTTTCTACCAGCGGCAGTCAACTTGTAGAACTTCGCACGCCGATTGCTTTCCGAATTGCCCCATTCCGATTTAATCCACCCTTTGTATTCCAATCGATACAGAGCTGGGTAAAGTGAGCCCTGGCTAACCTGGAGCACAGCACACGAAACCTGCTGGATGCGCTGAGCGATGCCCCACCCATGCATTGGTTCAAGTGCAAGCGTCTGTAGGATCAGCAGATCCAGCGTCCCTTGGAGCAAATCTGTCGGCGTTGGCATACGCTCCCCTCGATACTCGACAATAGGCTCCCATTTCTCTTGTCGATTGTCAAGGGGAGTGGTGGATAAGGGATCGAGACTTGCTCGTCGTGCTTTAGGCGGAAATTTCCGACGCGATGAATGGACCGATCGGGTCGCCGTTTCTCTGCTCACTCGGACAGGGCGAGGCGTTCATCCAGCCCATCTTGCGTTCAAATCGCGCGTTGCGGGTAGTCTGCCGCCAATGGGGAAGTAGCCGTGAGATGGATCACGCCGACTTCAGGATGGCCGGTAAGAACGGGCAAAACCAACTCGGATACACAACCGCGATCACGGCCCATGTCCGGTCACACTCCCAACACGCCGACCAAGACACGGGGACGGCCTTTCAGTAAGGTGTTTTACCCACCCACTGACCGCCTTTGCACTCAGGATATCCAGCGGATAGACGTTGCAGTTCGTCGTTCTCGTACATTGCTATGTAATCATCGATAACCCACCGGTTATTCTCCAGAATCGCGGTTACAACACCTTCATAGTGGTCATACGAAGGGGGAAGGCCAAGGTCGGGGCTGTAGGTCTGCTCCGTGGTGAATCTGAGTTCAGCGTCGACGCGGTTTTCTCCGAGAGCTCTACTGCTAAGAATTCGAAAAATGCGTGGAGTTGCTGCGTCATTGGGACCCGTGAACAAACCTTCCTCTAACCAAGGTGTCGCAGGCTTGTATGTATTGGCGCGAAGAATCTTGCCGTAGCGCCGGTAATAATCTTCGTCACAGGATTCGAGGCTGGCTAGCTGCTGAGCAAGTCGTTTGCTGAGAAGTGGCCAGAGTGCCTTCTTTGCGCGTCCATAAGGGATCCCGAGCTGTTGGTATCTGGTGATGTTGGTGTAGAAGACGCGCACTGCGTTGAGCGCGGCTTGGGGGGCATTATTGCGCACCTGAAGAGGTTTGAGAACGCATGCTTCTATGCAAAACACCAGTTTTGTCGAATGGAGGGGGCCCGTTGGAGCCTTGGCCTGACCTGCAAACGGAGCGAAAATCTCTGGAGGCTCCATAGAGAATTTGGCGGTGAGCGAGTATTGACCAGGCTTGTCGAAGGCAAACCCCGTTCCATCTTTCAGCGAAATGATCCTGTTCGCAGAGATTTCCTTATATTGCCCCAGCACAGCGAAATCTGAAGGTGAGAATCCCTTGGTACCGGCTCGCGCCTCGCCCTGCCACGGTACTTCGTTGCCGTCAGGACCAATCACTTTGAAACTCACAAACTCATTGTCTTGCAGGCGACCGACCAAAATCGGTTGTTCCGACCGGCTATAAAGCTGGAGGACGATTACTACGCTTTCACCCAGCGAGAAGAGCTGCTTTGAAGGAAGAGTATAGAAATACAGTTCGGGAGTTTCGACTGACGGCCCTGGGGCCTGCCCCCAAGTGCTTTGCGAGGAGACCAACAAATAGGAATACGAAAGCAGAAACACTGAAGCCTTCACGATCCAGCGGTTTGGCTTGCGCATGCTGATATTAGACACCACAAACGGGCTTCAACTCCTGAGTCGTCGCCATTCCGAAGAGAGCCCGTTTCTCGCCAAATGTCTGAGCCCTTCATCCACTCGGAGGCCGGATAAAACGGAAATCAGTCGAGAAGGCGACTTGAACTTATCGGTAGCGCCTGGCGATCATTGCTGTTTTGGAATCAGGGCCTTCAGAATCGGCTCGTTCCATTTGTTGCTTTGCACGTCGTAGACCACGAAGTCGGCATCGAACTGCCAGTAGGCCCAGCTGAAACCGCGATCTTCGGCTGTCTTGCGGATGAAGGAATCCCAGCGGACGCGACTCTCCAAGGGGACCTTGTCGTAGGAGCCGAATTCGCCCAGCAAGATAGGCCGATGATGCTCCTGACTCCACTGCGCGACGCCGTCGAAATCGCGCTCGACTGTGAGCTGCTCTTCTGTCTTGCCCCAGGCGATGTCATGGCCGGCGCGGATGGATTCTTCAGCCCAGGGTGCGCCCTGATGGGTAAAAGCAAGGGGCTCATAGTAATGGAAGGTGACGATGATGTGGCCGTCGTCGCCGGGCAGAGCGAGATCTTTCAGCGCGGCACGGCTGTTCCAAACACCGGGTCCGATGACAATGTTACGGGTTGGATTGGTTTTGCGGACGACTTCGAGCAATTCGAGCAACAGGCCGTTCCACTCCTGGTTGGAGATGAGGCCGTGAGGTTCGTTGAGCAGTTCAAAGGTGACGCTGCCGGGAGTGTCTCTATAGCGGGGTGCGACCTGCCGCCAGAAAGAGAGCAGCTTGGGCTTGCACTCGACATAGCTCGTTTCGCCGCAGTAATTGAAGTCATGCTCGTCGAGAATGACCTGCAGATGCGCATCGGTTGCGTTGGCGACGACCCAGTCGAGCATGCGGAACCAGGAATCGGGCAGCTCGTTCTCTGCCGTCATGTACTGGAAAGCCTGCAGGTTGACGCGCACGGTGGCGAATCCGGCGTCATGAATCTTGCGGAAGTATTCCTTTTTAAATCGACCCTTGGAGAAATCGGCCCAGATGGGGTCGTAGCCCAGCACATTCACTCCGCGCGCCATGAATTTTGATTGCGCAAAGGGGTCGATGGTGGCAAAGCCGACTGGCAGCCTGACCTCGGGGGCAAGAGATTGTGCGTGGATGGCGGCAGCCAGCCCAGCTAGAAGATACAAGGCAGAAGACAGCCGCGCCAAGCGGGCCAAACAAATGCGAGACAACATGATCGATCCACTCCGATGCCTGAGGTAAGTGCGGAAAGGCGTCCCCCAATTGTATTAGGTGACAGATGCTCTTCGCAGCGACTCCTAATCTACAGCACCTGGAAACGAGGGAGCCGAACTGCCCCTTAAGGCGATTTAGCTCGACGGCATTTCATTGTCGCCAACAGCCCATTCCGCTCACTCAGGGTCAATTCTAGAAAGGAAATCGGGACACGGCTCGATTAGTAACGAAATGCGCCGCAGGCTCCATGATCGGTGTTGTGCCTGGTTTGTAACGAGATAACCGGCCCAAATCTGCTTGCTCCTTGATGTTAAGCGAAGCTGTTTAGAATCAAGCAGTTTGGCCGGTTATCTTCGACATAACTGATCCAATCTGTGCACGAGCCCATAAATTACTCATTTCACTTGAGTTTTCGACGCGGAGGCATCATGATTGGTCAGTTATGTCAGCAATCCGGAAACTGCACCACTGGCGAATGTAGGGGAACTTTAAGTCTTTCCGTCCACCGAAAGGCGGTCTCAGCCTTCGAGGTGCTGCTCGATCAACCGGTCAACGAGCGTGGCGAGTTCCTCACCTGTCCGCGGGAGGATGAACTCCGACATCGCCTCATCCCAGTCGAGTTTGAAGCTCGTGGATAGCGCCGAGATCCAAATCTGGCGCACCGGCGTGTTGGGCGTAATGACAAACTTGCCGGCCGGCGTCTCAAAGACGACGTTGAGGACGCCGCCCTGTTCCTCGACCTCAAATCCGGCTTCGGATTCATCTTCGCGGGCAAAAAGATGCTGTTTGAGCGAGCCAAGAGCGTCTTCGGCGACGCGGCGAAACTCCAGTTCATCGAGCATGGTGCCAGTGTAGCAAGTGTCGTGAACAGTGGTCAGTCGTCCGTGATCAGTGCTCACTCCGGTTCTTTTCGGGATTTCTTGGTTTTTTCACTGAATTCTACCCAGTTCTTCATGGTCGCCATCAGATACTCGGCATGGCACTCAATTATTTGGTGAGGGGAGCGGGACTATGCGCAGCTCATGGGGACTGCTCGGAGTTCTCATTCTTGCGCAAGGGACAGGCTGTCTTCAGGCTCAGCAGCCTAGGCTGCCGATGCCGACTGTCCAGTTGGTGCGCGAAGTCGTCTACAACGAACTTCACGATCACGACCGGCATGGTTACTGGCGCTTCTGGATCGAGCGCCGATTGCAAAGTGAGACCCGTCTGGAAGAGCAGGTGGAGACCGCCGAGGGGCCTGTGACGCGCGTCGACCTCAGCAACGGCCATCCGTTGGACGTTGCGGGCCGGCTTGCGGAAGACAACCGCCTAACTGACCTTTTGAGTTCTCCTTCGGAGCAGGCCAGGTATCGCCAGCAGTACGCGGACGACGAGAAGCGGATCGGCCTCATTGTCGCACTGTTGCCCGATGCGTTTATCTATGAGTACGCCGGGGAGCAGGATGGCTGCTACCGGTTGTGCTTTCGGCCCAATCCGAACTACCCGGCCCGCTCGATCGAGGCCCGCATCTTCCATGCGATGAGCGGAGAACTGTGGGTCAGTGAGCGCTACAAGCGGCTGGCCCGGCTCGACGGTCATCTCGAAGAGAACGTGGACTTTGGCTACGGCATCCTGGGGCGGCTCTATAAGGGCGGGTGGTTCCGGTTGCAACGGACCCGGGTCAGCCCCACCGACTGGAAGACTGAGCAGCTCGAGGTCCACATGAACGGCCGGGCCATGCTCTTCAAGACAATCGCCCGCGAGACCGGCGAGCACCGCGGAGGCTTTGTAGCCGTTCCCGCGGGGATGAGCCTTGCTCAGGGAGTTTCGATGCTCGATCAGTCTCAAGCGGATGGCGTCGTGGCTTCGGCGGCGAGCCTTGACATGAGCCGCCAGACAGTACGAATCATGAACATAATTCAGAAATGAGCTAAAGTTCTTGAGTTTCAGGCCGATAGGCGTTTCAGAGGAGAATCTCTCAAAAAGATTGCACTCCACATGGAGATCAGCCCAATCTCGGTCGCTCGCATCGCACCGATGATCCGGTCCAAGCAGACCGATCTCGGGCTGACGGATGTCTTCGAGATCGATCGCTCGTCCCGGAATGGCGACGAGACCTATTCCCCCGGTGGCGACAAGGCCGCAAGCGGTTTTGAGGACGACGAGAAGACGGCCGACGATCGGGCCGAATCCGAATCTGAGCCCGACGATAAGCCGGATGCCAACGAGATCTCGGACGGTGGGACAGGCGAGATCAGCATCTTTGCTTGAATAGCCAGTTGACCGATCCGTGCGAGATCTCATTGGCATTCGATGCTAGTCGGTCTGCTTGCTCGTCGTGGTCTCGGCTTGGTTTCGAGATTCAGCGCCACTGCCGCGCGAATGAGATTCTTCAAAGCCGCCTCATCGATCTTGTCGCCTTCGTGGAAGTCGATGGCGCGCCGGACACTTCCGTCGAGGCTGGAGTTGAATACGCCCGAAGGATCCTCCAATGCGGCTCCCTTGGCGAATGTCAGCTTGACAGAGCTCTTGTACGTCTCGCCGGTGCAGATGATCGCGTCGTGGGACCAAACCGGCGTCCCCTGGGGCTTAGAAGGCTTCTTCCACTTGCGCTCCTCGACGATTTCGGGGTCGGCTTGCTTGATCAAGGCGCGGAGGCGGGAAAGCATCTCTCCGCGCCAGTCGGCGAGCTCGTCGATTCTCGCGTCTATGAGTCGAGGTGCAGATTCGACTCCCTGGGAACCGCTGATTTTCATACTCGCATGCTCCTTCTGACTGTCATCGACAAGGAATAAGGATTCGACGGATTCCCAGAAAGCGTTGGCCGGGAACACGCCGGACTCAGAGCCTATCCGTAAGTTGGTAACGCCAGGTCGGCTGTCCTGTGGGTCTCCAGAACCACAGGCGACGTTTGGCGGCGTGGACGCCGGGTGAACAGCCGGTCTGAAGACACCGCGCCCTATTGCTTTCTCAACTTGCGGATAACTTCCTACACTACCGCAATTCTGCGAGGACCCCTTCCAGGGCTCCGAAGAACTTCTGCCAGCCGTACTTTGCACCTTGATAGGCGGCCTGCTGATCGGCAGTGAAGCCGGACTGTTCCATACGGACGCGGGTGCCACTCTCCGATGGAGTCAACGTCCAGAGCACGACCCATTGGAGCCCGCCTGCGGCTTCGCCTCCCCCGACACCCCAAAGATAAGAGAGGCGTTGAAACGGCTCGACCGTCACAACTTCGCAATCGACAACACCATTCCAGTTTGGCATGGGGTCGGCGCGGAACTGGAACTTCCGTCCGACCAGCGGCTCGAAGTCGTTCTTCATCATCCATTGGGCGAGCAATTGACCCTCAGTGAGGGCTCGCCAAATTTTTTCAGGTGAATGCGGCATCTCCCGTTCAATGACGAGAGAGCGTGTGGGGTCGGAACTCTCGCGTTCTGCAACGAGAGTCTGTGCAGTGGAAGTATTGGTCATGTGTCCATCCTTTTCAGCAGGTTTTCGAGTTGATCGAAACGTTCACGCCAGAAGGCGCCGTAGAGATTGAGCCAGTCCACCATCGGGGCCAGTGCATCGGTCTGTACGCGATAGTGAGTTTCACGTCCTTCGCGGCGATGCCGCACCAGCTTTGCCCGCTTCAGCACCGTCAGGTGCTTTGAGACGGCAGGCTGAGATACGCCGGCATAGCGAGTCAGTGCGTGGACGGTCTGTTCGCCCTGCCGGGTCAGTTCCTCGAAGATGGCCCTGCGCGTGGGATCGGCGAGAGCGCGAAACACGTGATTTGCATTGGCCAGCATCATCGATAAACCATAACCATACGGTTATTAGTTGTCAAGGAAAAGTTATCATGAGTCTCAATTCTGTCCTTGCTGAAGATCAAATCTCTTTTGAGAAGTTGGCCGGTGAAGTTTCGCTATTCGGAAGAGGATTGCTTGGTAATAGCAGAGCGATGTGAATTCTCTAAGTTTTTACAGAGGCGGGTTGTATTTCTTTCACTGCTGGGCTATAGTTAACTAACCGGTTAGTTAACCTCTTGGATACCTCAAATCCATCCCGAAGCCAGACTGAACGCGCTGACCTTGCGCGCACCCGGATACTCGAGGCCGCTATCCGGCAATTCAGCACCAATGGGCTGGCCGGCGCGAGGACCGAACAGATCGCAGAGGAAGCAGGCGTCAACAAGGCGCTACTTTATTACTACTTCAAGAGCAAGGACGACCTATACGAGGCCGCACTCCAGTCTGTATTCGAAGAAGTGAGAGCTTCCAGCATGGCCACGCTGGAGGCCGATGCCTCGGTGGGAGAGCGTTTTCTTCAGATCGTTCTGGGGAACTTCGATCGTTCGTATTCTCACCCTTCTTGGCGAGCTCTCATGCAACACGAGATGGTACGCCTCCACCGCGGCGAACAAAACAGCCTGGCGCCAATGGCAGAGAGATTCTTCCGGCCCCTGTGGGTGATGGTGGACAAGCTGCTCGAAGCGGGAATTGCCTCTGGAGAGCTGGTCGTGGTCGATCTCACTCAAATGCGCTATACAGCGCTGGGAGCGAATGTCTTCTACTTTCTCTCTGCGCCGCTGACACAGCTGGTAACGGGCGCAGATCCGCTCGAATGTGGCGAACTGGCGCGGCGGCGCAAGGTGGCCATCGAGTACCTGGGACAGACGATCTTTACAGACCGGCAACATGGCGCGCGAATGGCGGCGCGGGTTCTGGAATCCACCCCGATGCCGGGAACGCCCGACTCGCCAACCGAAGATTCCCGCAACGCAACGATCAAGAGCTGCAATATCGAAGCCATCCAAACGTCTGCAAATGAAGTGAGGCGCAAGTGAACGCACGCAATCGAGTTTTTCTGATCCTGGGCTTGCTGACTATCGGGTCGCTGATCTGGTATCTGGTCACGGTGAGGCCCACGACCGATCTGCAACTGATCGGCACCGTCGACGCAAACGAAGTCGTGGTGAGCGCGAGGATTCCGGGCCGCATTCAGACGCTGACGGTCGACGAAGGCCAGGATGTGAAGGCCGGTCAACTGATCGCCATTATTGAGAGCGAGGATCTCGACGCCGCGCGCAAGGCCGCTCAGGCCACAGCGGTCAGCGAGAAGAGCAAGCTTGACGAGACCGTCGAGACCGAACGCCAGACACGCGGCGAAACCGGCAGCGCCACGGTCAATGCTGAGGCTGTAGTAAAGTCCGCGCAGGCCTCGCTGGCCCAGGCCCAGGCCCAGTTTGAACATCAGCAGGCCGACACCAGCCGCACAGTTGCGCTGGCCCAGCAGGGCATCATGAGCCAGCAGGCCAAGGACGAAGCGGCCACCAGCTTGCAGGCTGCCAAGGCCGCCGTCGAGACCGCTCGCGAAAACGTCGCCGCCGCCGAAGCGTCTCTGCGCCAGGCCCGCGCCCACGAGTTGTTGACCGTTGTCGCCGCCCGCACCGTGGATTCGACACGCGGTGAAGCGGAGAGCGCCCGCGCGCTGGCCGATCAGGCCAAGGTTCAATTGGGCTACGCGCAGGTCTTCGCGCCAGTGAGCGGCAAGGTCAACGTCCGTGCAGCCCGCCAGGGCGAGGTTGTCACCATGGGCGCTGCCATCGTGACCATCATGGACCTGACCCAGACTTGGGTTTACGCTCCGCTGCCCGAGACCCAGGCCGACGCGGTCCAGCTTGGTGACTCGCTGCGCATTGTTATGCCTTCGGGTGCGCCCCTACTGGGCAAGGTCATCAACAAATCGGCCGAGGCAGATTTTGCCACACAGCGCGACGTCAGCGCACGCAAGCGCGACATCAAGACCATTCAACTCAAGCTGCTCATCGACAATCCCGGCGACCGCTATGTTCCCGGTATGACTGCTGAGGTTTATATCCCCAAGAGCAAGCTGGTGAAAGAATGACCCCGCCGCGAAGTGATTTATTGCAACGTAAAACGGCCCACGGCAGTATCCCCAAGAGCAAGCTGGTGAAGCAATGATGGCTAAGGCCAAAACCTCCTCCGAAGCGCAGAGCGGACCGCAGCCGGCCATTGTGGTTGACCAGGCGGTCAAGCGGTACGGCGACTTTGAGGCCGTGAAGAAGGTCAGCTTCTCGGTTGCCGCTGGAGAGATCTTCGGCCTGCTAGGCCCTAACGGCGCCGGCAAAAGCACGCTCATTCGCATGATGACCACGCTCATCCCTTTGACGGCGGGCAGGGCGATTGTTGCAGGGCACGATGTAGCGAAAGAGCCCGACGCAGTTCGCCGCTTGATCGGCGTGATCCCACAGGCTCTCACCAGCGACCCGGATCTCACGGTCGAAGAGAACCTGAGCATCTACGCCAAGCTCTACAGTGTTCCCAAGGCCCAGCGCGAGATCAATATTCAGGAGGTCCTCGAAGCCGTTGATCTCGTCAAGTGGCGCAGCGCGCAGACCAAGACGCTTTCGGGCGGAATGCGCCGGCGCCTTGAGATTGCCCGCGGCCTGGTTCACAATCCGAGCATCTTCTTTCTCGACGAGCCGACGACCGGCCTCGATCCGGTCTCTCGCATCGCCGTCTGGGAGATGCTCAACAACCTGAGAACGACCCGCCATCTGACCATGCTTCTCACCACCCACTACATGGAAGAGGCCGACAAGCTCTGCGACCGCATCGCCATCGTCGATCACGGGACTCTTGTTGCTTTAGGCACGCCCATGGAATTGAAGCACAGCGTTCCCGGAGCCAACGTGGTCGAGGTGCACTTCGACCGCGAGACCGCCGAGTGGCAGGCGCGCCTCGAAGGCCTCGAAGGCGTGAGCAGCGTACAGGCCGAGAGCGCAGGCTTCTACCGAGTACTCACTTCCTCTGGCTCCAGAACGACCATGCAGTTGGTCGAGTTGGCAGCGTCGCTGGGCGAGACACTGACCTCGCTCAGCGTCCAGAACACCACTCTCGACGATGTGTTTGTCTATTACACCGGCCGGCAGCTTCGCGATGAACAGGTAAAGCCGCCGGTCTTTACCCTGCCGCCTCGCCCCGGAGCCCAGCCATGAATAGAATGTTTGCCATCGTCGAGCGCGAGATGCGCAAGTTTTTCCGCTCGCCCACGCTCATGGTCATGTCGCTGATGATGCCGATCCTGCAATTGCTCATCATGGGCAACGCCTTCGGCGGCAAGATCGTCGGCGAGCGCGTGGCTGTGGTGGACCTGGACCATGGCCCGCAAGCCGTCAAGATCCGCGAGGCCTTCGTCGCGATTGCCGTCAACATCAAGACCTTCACCACCGTCGAGTACACCAACGAGGTGCAGGCCCGCGAGGACGTGCGGACGGGCAAGATCGACGGAGCCGTCATTATTCCGGCGCAATACTCGCGCCGCGTCTATTCGCAGGACGCCCCCAACATCGGTCTGGTCGTCGACAACACTGACCCGTTTAGCTCCGGGTCGATCGAAGCTGAGATGCAGCTGGTCGTCTCAGCGCTCACGGCACCCGCGATTCAACCGCGCCTCGCAAACCAGATTGCCCTCGAGATTGTCGAACTCTATCCCTACGTCAACTACATGAAGTTTCTGTTGCCTGCAACCGTTGCGCTGGCGATGTATATCTCCGTCATGATCGGCGGCGGCATGTTATACATCGACGACAAGGCTCGCGGCGTGCACGAGGGCTATCTTGTCACTCCCATCACCAAGATTGAGTTAGTTTTCGGGCTCAACATGGCGGGCTCCATCAAGGCCGTCCTCTCCGGCCTCTGCCTCACAATCATCGGGTCACTCATGGCCGGCCTGGGCGTCGTTTTTCATCCCATGGTGATGCTGGAACTGTTTTGCCTCATTCTGGTCACCTCCGTCGCCTTCAACGGCATGATGTTTCTGCTGATGGTGCGCGTCGAAGATCCATTGACGCCTCGGGCCATGTTCGGGGTTCTCAACATGCTTTTGTTCTATCCCTCGGGCGCCATGTATCCCGTGGCCGCGTTTCCCGCATGGCTCCGCGCGCTGGCTGTCGTCGATCCCTTTACGTATGTGATTCACGGCTTCAAGGCGATCCTGCTCAAGGATGGCGGCTTTACAGCGATTCGATTCGATCTCGCATTCCTGTTTGTCTTCGGCATTGGAACGCTGCTGATTGCCACGCCGCTCTTTAAGCGCACACTGTAAGGCGAGGCGGGGGCAGTTGTACACTTAGCGTGTGATGCGTCGATTGATTGCTTCTGCATTATTTGCCGTTTTTGTGTCGGCCGGATGCCACTCCGGTCAGAATGCCTCGCAGCAAAGCTCCGCCGGTCAGTTCAAGGTGTACAAGCTTCGCGGCAGGGTGGTCTCAACCGATGCTGCCAAGGGCGAAGTCACGCTGAATCATGAGGCCATCGCCGGCTTCATGGGGGCGATGACAATGCCCTACAAGCTCAAAGACGCCAGTATTCTTAGCGAATTGCATCCGGGCGACATGATTACTGCCGACGTGCTGGTCTCGCAGGATGCGGACGCCGACATTCTTTTGGATCACGTCGTCGTGGTGGCGCAGGCCAAGCCGGATTACAAACCCGGCGTCTCGTACCATGTGCCCGCGCCAGGGGACGCAGTGCCGGATTTCAAACTTCGCAATCAGGATGGACGCGCGATTCATATCGGCCAGTTTCATGGGCGTGCTCTGGTGGTCACCTTCATCTACACGCGGTGCCCATCGCCCGAGTTTTGCCCGCGCGTAACTCGCAACTTCGCGTCTTTGGAGAAGGAGTTAGCCGGCAACCCGGCACTCTTTGCCAAGAGTCATTTACTCTGTGTTAGTTTTGACCCAGAGCACGATACTCCTGATCGGCTGCGCGCTTATGGAGTGACCTATATCGGCAGCGATGCGAAGAGCGTCTTTGTGCATTGGGATTTTGCCGTGCCGGAGAAGCTGGTGCTCGCCGAGATGGCCAAGTTCTTTGATGTGGGAATGACGAACGAGGCGGATTCTACGATTACACACACTCTCTCGACGACGCTGATTGGTCCGGACGGCAAAGTGGTGCGCTTCTATCCCGGCAACGAGTGGACGCCGGAGCAGGTGCTCGCGGATGTGAAAGCGTCGGCCGCAAGCGCGGGCTGAGAAATTCGTACGAGCTAGAAGATCGACGTCAGTTTTGCGAAGGCATCCAGTTCGATCAACTGCCGGCATTCCGGCGCTGGGTCGAGCGCGGCGTGTTCGAGCACCCACGTGTCTTTATGAAAGAGGAAGACGGCGTTGAGACCGGCGGCGAGAGCGGGGTTGATGTCGCTCTTCGGGCTATTGCCAATCATCCAGCTTGTCCGCGGCGGCAACTCGTGGCGCTCCATCACTTCGCGATAACTGGCGGCGTCTTTTTCCGCGACGATCTCGACCGCAAGGAAGTAACTCTCAAGGCCGGAGCGAGCCAGCTTGTCAGCCTGTTCGGCCTCGTTGCCCTTGGTCATTAGTATGAGCTTGTGGCGCGTAGCCAATTCGGCCAGTGTCTCGGCGACGCCGGGCAGCAACTCAATCTCTTGCTCGGCGATGGAGCGGGCGAAGCCGGCAATGCGCTGCTGTTTCTCCTCGCTCATCGGCTCCGGACTCAACCGTTCAAAACAGAGAAGGAGAGAGCGTGTGAAGCTTGGCAGGCCGTAGCCGTGGGCGAGAATAGTCTCGCGCTCTACCTGATTGAGCGACTGGCGCACCTCGGCGGGCGAGTACTCGTGGTGGTCGAGGTAGCTGATGAAGGCGGCGATGGCGCGCTCGAAGTAGACATTGTTCTCCCATAGCGTATCGTCGGCGTCGATGAGCAGCGTCTGTCCTGGAGGGAATTGGGGCATGGGTCTCGTATGTTATTGGGTTGCGGCCTTCCTCGGCCGCAAGGAGTCGAGAATCAGCAGGCAGGCTCCGGTAACGACCGAGGAGTCGGCGACGTTGAAGTCGGGGAAGTGATAGCTGAAGATGTGAACCTCGATGAAGTCCACTACCGAGCCGTATGCGATGCGGTCGTGAACGTTGCCCAGTGCGCCGGCAAAGACCAGAGCCAGCGCAATCGAGGTCAGCGTAAAGCGGTCTCCCACCCGGACCAGTATGAAGAGAATGACCAGCGCCGCAAATGAGGTGAATCCAACCAACCCCCAGCGGACGAGGTTGGGCTTGGCGGTGTCGGCGAGAAGCGAAAAGGCCGCACCGTCGTTGGTCCAGTGAGAGATGCGCAGAACGTGCGGGATCACCGGAATGGCACTGCCGTATTTAATGTGCCGCGTGACCCATGTCTTGGTCAGCCGGTCGAGAAAGATGATGACGGCCGAGATGAGCAGAAGCCAGTGGAGACGGCGTGGAGCGGTGAAGTTCATTTCGTTCCTTTTATAGCTGGACGATTCAGGTTCGTGGTATCCCACCCATCCGCGATGATGCCGCGGATGGATGGGGCACCCAAGTTATATGGCTTCCGGTGGGGCGATTTTCATTTCAGTTAGCGCATCGTGGCAGCGCGTGCAGACATTTTGCCAGATGCCGTAGTTCGAGACATCGGGCATGAAGTTCCAGCAGCGGGCGCATTTTTGGCCGGTAGCGGGAGACACACTAAACTCACAATCGCTAAATGGCAAATTACTGCCCAATAACATTGCTTGCTTATAAACTCCGCCCGGTCCTGTTCTTTTCTTTACCGTAACTTTGGAGACGTTAATGATCTCCTTCAGACCGGTTGCGTGGCGCTCTAAAAGGGCCAATTTCTTCGCAGAAGGAATGATCTCAAGCTCAGCCTCTAGAGCCTTGCCAATAATCTTTGCTTGGCGGGCCGCCTCTAGATGTCGAAGAGCATGATCGCGCACCTCCAAGATCTCCTTCCACTCTTCCAGCAACGGCGCGGGGTCTTCGGAAAAAACGTCGGCCGGGGCAGGGAACTGCGCGAGGTGAACGCTGGCCTCGCGGCCTTCAACTTTTGGCAGGTATTCCCAGACCTCGTCGGCGGTGAAGCTGAGAATGGGCGCGACCAGCCGCACCAGCGCCTCGGTGATCTGCCAGAGCGTTGTCTGCGCGGAGCGGCGTGCGTGGCTGGTTGGCGCGAAGGTGTACATGCGGTCCTTGAGCACATCCAGGTAAAACGAACTCAAGTCTACGATGGCAAATTCATTGACCGCGTGGTAGACGCGGTGAAATTCAAAGGCCGCGTACCAGTCGCAAATCTTTTCGGTGAGATCGCGGGTGCGGGCAAGCATGTAGCGGTCGAGCGGCAGCAGATCGGCCTCAGCGACGCGGTCGCGCGCTGGATCAAACCCATGAAGGTTGCCCAGCAGGAAGCGGAAGGTGTTGCGCAGCTTGCGGTAGATCTCGGCGCAGCGGGCCATCAGGTTTTCGCTGGCGGCCATGTCTTCGCGGAAGTCGACCGAGGCCACCCAGAGCCGAACGATCTCGCCGCCCATCCGATTGGCAATGTCCACCGGGTCCACGCCGTTGCCAAGGGATTTAGACATGGCCCGGCCTTGCTCATCCAGGGTCCAACCTGCGGTGGCGACGTGAGAGTAAGGCGCATGGCCGCGTAGCGCCACTGATGTCAGCAGCGAGGAGTGGAACCAGCCGCGATGCTGGTCGCCGCCTTCCAGATATAAGACCTCCACGCCTTCATTCTTTTGAAATGCCGTGTAGGCAGGTTTGAGATCGGGATCGGATTCGCAGACGGCAAACCAGCTTGTGCCGGAGTCCACCCAAACATCCAGGATATCGGTCTCTTTGCGGAAGGAACAGGAGCCGCAATGCGCGCAAACCGAGCCCGCGGGCAGCAACGCGTCCGCTGCGGGCGTCCGCCAGGCCTCGATGCCCTCGCGTTCGAGCAGGGCGACCACGGAGCGATTCAGCTCCGCCGAGATGATGGGCCGGTCGCATTCCTGGCAGAGGAAGACGGCGATGGGAACATCCCAGATCTTCTGCCTGCTGATGCACCAGTCGGGACGCGTGGCGATCATGTTGGTGATGCGTTCCTTGCCCCAGGCCGGGTCCCAGACTACCTTGTCGATCTCTTCAATGGCCAACTGGCGGAAGGTGGTTTCAGAGCCATCCGCCCGCTTGACGGGTGTCTCCATGCCGATAAACCACTGCTCTGTGGCACGGTAGATGACCGGCTTGTGGCAGCGCCAGCAGTGCGGGTAGGAGTGTTCCAGGTCGTTGGCTGCCAGCAGCGCGCCGCGCTCCTCGAGCATCGCCAAGATCACCGGATTGGCTGCCCAGACCTTCAGGCCTTCAAAGGCAGGCGGGGCTGGATGGTTCCAGGCGCTTTGATCCACGTGGAGGTGACCGGTCGCATCGACTCGGCTGATGGGGTCGAGACCATAGCGCTGGCCGGTATTGTAGTCGTCTGCGCCGTGTGCTGGTGCTGTGTGAACCGCGCCAGTGCCCGTGTCGGAGGTGACGTAATTGGCGTTGACACCGAGAATGGAGCGATCAAGAAAGGGATGCTGGAAGGTGACACGGTCGAGCTGGCTGCCTTTGAAACGGGCAAGTTCAGTGGTGGCGCCGCCTAGCTCGCAGGCTGCGATGACTTGAGCGGCAAGATCCTCGGCGACAATGTAGGTTTGCTCGCCGGCTTCCAGAGCGACGTATTCAAAACCGGGATGAAAGGCAACGGCCAGTGACGCGGGCAGCGTCCACGGAGTAGTGGTCCAGATGATCGTGGAGACCTGTTTGCCGGCAAGGGCCGGGTGGATCGCCGCCGGGTCGGAGGTCAGCTTGTAGCGTACGTAGATCGACGGGCTTGTGTGTTGCTCGTACTCGACCTCTGCTTCGGCCAGGGTGGTGCGATCGTTAATGCACCAGTAAACGGGCTTGAGGCCGCGATAGACGAAACCTTTTTCGAGGAATCCATAAAAGGCCTCCAGCGTGCGAGCTTCGTAGTCGCTGCTCATGGTAACGTAGGGCTTCTGCCAGCGGCCAAAGCAGCCGATGCGCTCAAACTGGGAGGTTTGCAGATCCACGTACTTTTGAGCGTATTCGCGGCAGGCCCTTAGGATCGCCGCTGCCGGCAGATCCATCCTCTTGCGGCCAAGTTGCTCTTCCACCTTGATCTCGATCGGCAGCCCGTGACAGTCGAAGCCGGGAACGTAAGGAGCGTCGAAGCCAGCCATCGTCTTCGACTTGACGATAAAGTCCTTCAGACCCTTGTTCAGCGCATGGCCAAGGTGAATCGGACCGTTGGCGTAGGGCGGTCCGTCATGCAGGATGTAAGCAGGGCGGCCAGCGCAGGCCCTTCGTAGCGCGGAGTAGAGCCCGATCGAAGCCCAGCGTTCCAGCCGAAGTGGCTCATTCTGCGGCAGATTCGCCTTCATTGGGAAGGTGGTTTGAGGCAAGGTAAGACTCGCCTTCAACTCCGGTGCTGAGGACATCGTTACTCCCTGGCTTCCTTCGATTTGATTCACTCTCTAGTGTAAATGGCTTGGAAAGAAAGATGAACGGGTTGAACCGAGAGTCCTCGCTCAACCTGTGCCCAAGTTTTTCTGCATTGTTTGCGCTTGTACAAGATAACGAGTGAAAAAGATCTCCGTCTATTGTTTATGGGAAGCCTAACCACGCCGGAGTATGTGAGCCTGGATTGTGGACCCGCTCCGCACGAGACACAAACGGGTGTCGTAGAGCATAATGGAGAGGTGGTCCTGGAGACGGAAGGTCCCTCCTCCTTCCAACAGCAATCCGGGTACCCAGAGACTTCTGAACCAGCCACAAATATGGCCAACGATCTACTGATCCAGCCCGACTCCGAGCCCCAAGCCACCGCGGCCAGCGCGGGGGCCTTAGAGCTTGATATCACCTTCGGCATTCCCATCAAGGAGAGGCCGATATGGGTCGATCTCTATGAGAGCGTCCGCGATGTCTTCTTTCCGCCCAAATACCCGCCGCTCGTTTTGACTTCGACGCCGATCCCGGTCCCGGACCGGATGGCGGTGAAGCGCAACCCTTGGGCCTGGGGATTAGCCGCCACGATCAATGGGGCCATTCTGATTGTCGCGTTCGTCTTCGGTGTTGTGAAAGTTGTCGATCAGGTCAAAAAGAACAACATGAATCTGACCGACATCGATGTGGGGGTCTACAAGGGACCCACGAAGGACAAGATGGCTGGTGGTGGCGGCGGGGGCGGCGACCATAGCATTGTCGATGCCTCCAAGGGCAAACTGCCCAAGCTCGAAAAGAATCCTGTTGAGCCTCCCCAGGTGCAAACGGTGGACAAGCCCCTGCTGCCGATGGAAGCGGCCATCAATGTGCAGCAGGATCTCAAGCTTCCGGACAATCCGATGCTTCCGAATATCGGATTGAAGAATTCCGTCAACGTTCGGCTTGACTCTAACGGTCAGGGCGGTGGTGGAGGCATGGGCACGGGTACGGGCGGTGGTATTGGCTCTGGAAACGGCAATGGCTTAGGACCCGGTACCGGCGGCAATACAGGCGGCGGGCTCTATAGCGTGGGCGGCGGCGTTTCGACACCAGTGCTAATCCACAGTGTGGAAGCCGAGTTTTCAGATGAAGCGCGTCGGGCCAAATACCAGGGCGTGTGCCTCGTCTCAATCATCGTCGACAGAAATGGAGTTCCGCAGAATCCGCGCGTAGTGCGGCCGCTAGGCATGGGGCTGGATGAAAAGGCCCTCGAAGCGATTAAGCAATACCGCTTCAAGCCCGCGATGAAGGACGGCAAGACTCCCGTCCCGGTAATGATCAACGTCGAGATCGACTTCCGGCTTTACTGACCGTTGAGACTGTTCAAATAGAAAGAGCGGAGCGCAAAGTCGCCCCGCTCTTTCTATTTGCGCGCTCGGCGGGGGCTACGGTCGAACTGAAAAAGACCTAAAAGACCAAACCGTAGGGGGAGGAAAATACGCTTATTGCGATTGCCAACGATCTTCGCCGCTATGGTTAAGGGCCCTGGGCAATCGATACGATCCAAGATTGGTGTTTGCAGAGTGAGGAACAAATGGTGCGCCCGGAGAGATTCGAACTCCCGACCTACTGGTTCGTAGCCAGTCGCTCTATCCAGCTGAGCTACGGGCGCACACGCGTGGTTCCAGAGTGAAACCATTGACAGAATATCAGGGTTCTTGGGGCGGCGCAATGAACGCAAATGCGAACGCAGAGCTCGGGTTGGGAACCGGCGGAGTTTCAGGCCGCTGGTGCCTGCTGCGGAGCCGGCTGTGGCGCGATCGGTGGCACTTCGGCCTCAATATCGAGCCCGGCCTGGCGAACGAGTCCGGCGACGACGGCTGCGCTCAGGCGGGTCGCGTCGTACTCTACGCTCAACGTGCGGGTGGCATGATCGAACTTGAGCCGGCGAATGCCGTAGACCTCGCGGATATTGGCCAACGCAAAGGTCGCTGCCTCCGAGGGCGGCGCTGCGTAGCGAAATTGAATCTCCACCGAGGTCATAGGGAAATCATAGCAAGAATCTAGAGGCCGCTCAGGTAGGCGCGAATCTCAGGATTCGTCCAATCCGGATCGCCAACGATCTTGCGGCGGATGATTCCGGTTTTGTCGATGATGTAGGTCTCGGGCCAGCCCTCGCTGTGGTAGAGCTTCGCTGCACTCTGAGCGGGGTCGCGCACGGTGATCAGATCCACATGGCGGCGGGCGATGAAGAGGTTGTAAGCCTCCGGGTCCTCGTCGATGCTGACTGCCACAATGGCCAGATCGGGCCGCTCATGGTGGAGTTGAATCAGCGCCGGCATCTCTTCGACGCAGGGTGGGCACCAGGTGGCCCAGAAGTTGAGCAGCACCACACGGCCGCGGTAATTAGCTAAATGAACCGTCGTGCTCCCGTCCGAGATGGTGAAGTCAGGGGCCAGCCTGCCGGTCTGGGCCGGATGGGCGCCCCGATCGCACGCCGAGGCGAAGGCGAATAGTAGAAGGAAGCTGAGCGAAAGAAACCGAGGAAGCCGCACATCCCTATAATACGGAGCGAAAGGCGTCCTGTGAAAGACTATGGAGCGATGGAGAAGAATCGAGTGAGCGGATCAGTTGGGAAGGCCGGTTTTATGCCCGTGCTAGGGCTTTCAGACACGCCGGCGGCGCTGCCGCTGACCTGGGAGGCCGCACCGGGGACGGTTTACACGCAGCCCGAGCCGGAGGAACTGATCGAGTTGACCATTATTGTTCCCGCGCGCAATGAAGAGGACTGTCTCGCCGAGTGCCTTCAGTCGCTGGTCAGTCAGTCTGAGGACCTCTTCGAGTTGGGCAAGGACTGGGAGTTGATCGTCGTGAATGACGACTCGACTGACCGAACGGAGGAGATTGCCCGCGGTTTTGCCGGGGTCACCGTGATTCAAGCCGACAAGCTTGAACCGGGTTGGGTCGGCAAGAACAACGCTGTTTGGACAGCGGCAAAGCGGGCGCGAGGACGCTGGCTGCTCTTCACGGATGCGGACACGATTCACGAGCCGGGCGATCTGCGCCGAGCGATGCATGAGGCCGTGCGGCACAAGGCTGGCATGTTGAGCTACTCGCCGCGGCAGATTGTCCAGGGGCTAGTGAGGCGTTCGCTTATGCCGCTGGTCTTTTCCGAGTTGTCTCTTGCCTATCCTCCGGCCAAGGTCTCCGATCCCAACCAGCGCATCGCCGCGGCCAATGGGCAGTTCATTCTGGTTGCACGGGAGGCCTATCGCCGAATAGGCGGACATGCCTCGGTCGCCGAGAAAGTGCTCGAAGACGTCGAGCTTGCCTTCATCGCCAAGCGGCGCAAGATCGGCCTGCACTTCCGTTATGCCCCCGACGCGCTCTCGACGCGCATGTATCGCTCGACGGCGGCGATGATCGAGGGATGGAGCAAGAATCTGGCGCTGCTCTTCTCGAACTGCCTGGCGCTGGCCTTCTGGCGGCTTCTCGATATCGGCCTTCTGGTGCTGCTGCCGGCGCTGGCCATCTGGCTCTGGAACGCGCGTTTCGCGGCGCACTCGCTGCAATGGCTTGGCGCGGGCTGGGTGCTGGCGATTCTGTGGATGCGCAATCTTTTCCGCTTCTATTACCGCGTGGCCAAGTCGAATTTTCCCTTTGTCGATTGCGCCATCGCGCCGCTGGGTCTGCCACTGTTTGTGGTGCTGCTCTATAGCAGTTGGTACGAGGTGCACATCTTGAAGCGTGTAAGCTGGAAGGGCAGGGAATACGCGGCGTAAGAGCAGCTATTAGCTTCTGGCGGTTGCTGGCGGATGATTCAAATGATGCCAACTGCGGCACGGCTAAAGCCGTGCTCTTTCAAAACAAGAATTATGCAACCAGTTTTAGAAGCCAGCAGCTAGAAGCTCAATCCATGAAGCCTTGGCTGAGGCTCAAGCATCAAATAGCAGGGGGAGCAAGATGATTTTCCTGACGCGGCGTGCCACGTTTTCCGCCTCGCACTACTACTGGAATCCGGCCTGGACCGAAGAGAAGAACAGCCAAGTCTTTGGCCGCTGCGCCAATCGCAGTGGCCACGGACATAACTACACGCTGGAGGTTACGGTGGCAGGTGAGGTCGATCCTGTCACCGGCTTCGTCGTCGATCTGAAGTGGTTGAAATCTGTGATCGAGCGCGAAGTGCTCGACGCGTGGGATCATCGCAATCTCAATCTTGATGTTCCGGAGTTTGCTGCTACCGAGCTTGCAGCGCCGATTCCCACGACGGAGAACCTTGCGATTGCCGCCTGGAAGCGGTTGGAACCGGCAGTGAAGGCAGCCGCCGGAGCACAGTTGAGCCGCGTTCGCATCCACGAGACGCCGGAGATCTTCGCGGAGTTCCGAGGTGAAGCGTGAAAGCCAGCTTTGGCCGCCGCTACTTGATCTCCGCAAGCCATCGCCTGCACACAGAGTCGCTGACGCCAGAAGAGAACCGCGACACCTATGGCAAGTGCAATAATCTGCACGGCCACGGCCACAACTACATCGTGGAAGTGCTGGTCGGCGGAACGGTGAGCCCTGAGACAGGCATGGTGGTTGACATGGTTGCTCTGGATGAGGCGGTACGAAAAAAACTGATCGACCGTTTTGATCACACCAATCTCAATCTCGATCCGCTCTTTGTGAGTCAGGTTCCGACGACGGAGAATCTTTGTAGAGCGGCTTTTATGCTGTTGAATGACGCGCTGCCGGCCGGCGAGTTGGAGCATGTTCGGGTGGAAGAGACTGAGAACAACTTTTTCGAGTGTTATAGCGAGTGACAAGCAACACCCTATTCCCCAGGGTGGGAGGATGAAGAACATGGCACAACCGATGGCAATGAGCAAACTCGTATCCGGAATGGACGAAGGCCTCAGCAATGTGAGCACCGAAGAGATGATCCGCGAGATTCTGAGCCGTCTGGGTGAAGACCCAGGCCGCCAGGGACTACTGGCTACTCCGAGCCGCGTCGAGAAATCGCTGACCCACCTGACCAAGGGCTACAGCGAAGACCCGACGATGATTTTACGCGGGGCGCTCTTCGACGAGGACTACGACGAGATGGTCATCGTCAAGGACATCGAGATGTTTTCGCTCTGCGAGCATCATATGCTGCCGTTTTTTGGCAAGGTGCACGTGGCCTACATTCCCAAGGGCAAGGTGATCGGCCTGAGCAAGATTCCGCGCCTGGTCGAGGTCTTTGCGCGCCGCCTGCAGGTGCAGGAACGGCTCACGCGGCAGATCGCCGACGCGATTCAGCACGCCATCCAGCCGCAGGGCGTAGGCGTGGTCATCGAGGCGCGCCATCTGTGCATGATGATGCGCGGCATCGAGAAGCAGCACTCGTCGACCGTAACCAGCGCGATGGTGGGCTGCTTCCGCCAGAAGGAGACGCGGCTGGAATTCCTCTCGCTGGTGCGCCAGACCGGCGCCGAGGGCTGATGGCTGGCTGAATATCTCCGGCAGCCCGGTCAGCTACAGTGAATAGGTGAACGGACTTCTTGTCATCGACAAACCAGCCGGAATGACCAGCCACGATGTGGTCAATCGGCTGCGCAAGATCACCGGTGAATCCTCAATTGGCCATCTGGGAACGCTGGACCCCATGGCGACCGGGGTTCTGCCTCTGCTGCTGGGCAAGTATACGCGTCTGGCGCAGTACTTCTCCTCGGCTGAAAAGAGCTATACGGGAACGATTCGTTTTGGCTTTGCTACGGACACGTTTGACGCAAAAGGCCAGCCTGATGGGCCAGACTGTTTTGCGGAGTTGAACCCACCTTTGACCCTCGAGCGACTGCGCGCCGCCGCAGGCCGCTTTCATGGCGATATCGAGCAGATGCCGCCGTCGTTTTCCGCAAAGAAGATCGCCGGTACGCCCGCCTACAAACTGGCTCGCCAAGGCAAGCTGGTCGAGTTGAAGGCGGTTAGGATTCATATTGCCAGCTTTGCGATTGTTGACCTCGACAGCGCCGCGGCCAGCTTCACGATGAGCGTGAGCGCCGGAGGTTACGTACGCGCGGTAGCTCACGAGTTAGGTCAGGAACTAGGTTGCGGAGCGCATCTGGCCAGCTTGCGGCGCACGCGGGCCGGGGTCTTCACGCTCGCCGAGGCGCATCCTCTCGACGAGGTGCAAATGCTGGCTGAGAACGTAGAGGCGCTGGAGAAGTTATGCGCGCATCCGCGCACGCTGTTGACGGAGATGCCCGCCGTGACAGGAGACGAGCAGAGTCTGGGACGGCTGCGCAATGGCGCTCAGGCCAACCTGCCCGAGTTTTCGCGGGCCCCGCTTGTCAAGGTCTTCGCCAGCCAGCGAGAGTTAGTTGGCGTTGCAAGGCGAATCGCCGGGTCGCTCTTTCAGCCGGTAGTTGTGATGGGGTGACGACAGATGTCAGTGGTCAGTGAACTGAACGTTGCATGAATTCGTGCGGTTTGCAAGTTGTCAGTTGTGTTGGAACGCGCCCCATGTTGCGATTTCGTACCGTCCCTACGGGACTGCGATTCGTTTATTGATGCCTACCCAGGACTGCGCTGCGCTTGCCCTGGGCTAGTATTCGGTACTCCTTCCTGGAGAAAAAGGCAGGCGGCTTCATCCTCTCTTGGGTCGGCAACGGCGGCGGACGACTGAACACTGATCACTGACCACTGTTCACTGGCCTTTTCGAAGCAAAGGCGTCAGCACCGGCATCAGCGTTTGCGCGATGATCTCCGAGCCTTTCGCCGTGGGATGGATGCCATCGGCTTGAATCGTATCGGGAACGTTCACCATGTTCTTGTAGATCATTGGAACGAAGGCAACGCGATGCTTTGCCGCCAGATCGCGATAGACCTGGTCGAATTGACGAATATAATCCGGGCCGTAATTCGGCGGGAGGGTGATTCCGGCCAGCAGAATCTTGATGTGAGCGTTTTCAAGCCCGATCAGCACAGCGTCAAGGTTGCGTCGAGTCTGGTCGAGAGGCAATCCGCGAAGACCGTCGTTGCCGCCGAATTCGACGATCACAAGCTCAGGATGCAGGCGCAGAATCGTGCTCAGGCCTGCGACGGCGTCCTTGGTGGTTGCGCCGCTGGTGCCTTGATTGATCACCTTGTAGTGGTAGCCACGCCGGTCTAGATTCTTTTGAAGCGCATCGGGAAAAGACTCGCCGCTCTGCAGGCCGTAACCTGCGGTAATGCTGTCGCCATAGCAGACAAGCAGCGGCCTGGCGGTCGTTTCTTGCGCAGTCATGGGCAGAACCGCAAGAAGTAACAGCCAAAGCGAAACAAAGAGGGATCGGCGAACGTACACATCAATAGTGTAGCGAAGGACGAAGAGCAAGGAAGAGCGATTAGGGATTAGGAAACAGCAAAAGATCTGGAGGCTGGACGAGTGATCGAGGTTCGTGACGCGAAAAAGTGGGTTCAGAACGGCGCGCGGCGTGTGGATATTCTGAAAGGGATCACCCTGACGATTCCGGCCGGACAGTTTGTGGCCATTTTGGGCGCGAGCGGCAGCGGCAAGAGTACGCTGCTGGGCCTTCTGGCGGGCCTCGATACGCCAAGTTCCGGCGAAATCTGGCTCGACGGCGTGCCCATCCACAACTTGGCTGAGAGCGAGCTAGCCGCAGTGCGCGGCGCAAAGATCGGATTCGTCTTCCAGTCCTACCAACTGATTCAAACGCTTACGGCTCTCGAAAACGTGCTGCTGCCTTTTGAACTGAATCTGCCGGGCAGCGGTCTGGAGCAGGCGCGACGGCTGCTCGACGAGGTGGGTCTCGCCGAGCGCTTGGACCACTACCCGGTGCAACTCTCCGGCGGGGAACAGCAACGCGTCGCGCTGGCGCGGGCTTTTGTTGTTGAGCCACCCATCGTAATGGCCGATGAGCCGACGGGTAATCTGGACTCCGCAAACGGGCGGTTGGTGCTGGACCTGCTGTTGGACCGCAACCGCAAGGCGCGCACCACTTTGGTTCTGGTAACGCACGATCCCGAAGTGGCCGGCCGCGCCGATCGCAAGATTGTGCTCAAAGACGGGATGATCGTCGAAGATTCGCTGCCTTTTGCAGACGCTTTTTCTGAGCAGGCGCAGAATGGCTAAGCGCGCGTTGAGCTGGAAGAGAGCAGCGACGATCGGTTGGCGCGATCTTCGCTCCGCTCCGGGTAAGTTCTCTTTTGTGGTCTTGTCGGTCGCGGTGGGAGTGGCGGCGCTGGTTGGCGTGCGCGGCTTCAGCGACAGCTTCCGGCGGACGCTGTCGACCGAAGCGCGATCGCTGATGGCGGGCGATATGAGTGCTCGGCTCTTTCATCAGCCGGATGCGGATGAAGCGGGCAAGGTAGCCGCCATCGTCAAGCAGAACGGGCTGCGCACGACCTGGGTCACGGAGACCGTCTCCATGGCCTCCGTTCCGCCCGATCCGGTTCCGCTTCTGGTTTCGCTCAAGGCCGTCGATCCTGCCGAGTATCCATACTACGGCAAAGCGGTTCTGGAGCCGGCGATCGGCCTTCAACAGGCTTTAGATGGCGATTCGGCGGTGGTGGCAGATGAGTTTCTTATTCGACTGAATGCGCAGGTTGGTCAGTCATTGCGTCTTGGCGGCAGGGAATTCAGAATCGCAGCGGTGCTGAAGCAGGAGCCGGATCGCATTACCGCCGGAGCAGGACTGGGACCGCGCGTGCTGATCTCACAGGCTGCGCTGACGCGGACGGGCCTGATCGCGCCGGGAAGCCGGGCCAGCCAGCGTTTGCTGATCAAGATGCCTGAGCAGCCAAACAAGCAACTCGACGATCTTGCCGGGCTTCGCAAACAGGTGGAAGCGGCACTGCCCGATGCGCAGGTGATGGACTTCCGCGAGGGCAATCCTGCGCTGACCCAGGGACTGGACAACGCGACCGCGATCTTGAGCTTGATCTGCCTGGTTGCCATGGTGCTGGGAGCCATTGGCGTGGCCATGGCCATGCATGCGCACTTGGAACAGAGAATGGATATGCTGGCCATCCTCAAGGCTGTCGGTGCCGGCTCCGCCGATCTGCTGCGGATCTTTCTACTTCAAACACTGGCGCTGGGGTTGGCTGGGGGACTTCTCGGCGTGGCGGCTGGCGTCGGCGTAATGGCTGCGCTGCCGGCCGTCTTTGGTAATCTTCTTCCCGTTCATGCGCACCTCGATTTTCCCTGGGCTTCCGTTGGGGCAGGGTTGGGAACGGGGCTTCTGACAACGCTGCTTTTCTGCTTGCCGCCTCTGCTGGACGTGCGCGCAGTGCGACCTGTGCTCGTGTTGCGCAGGCTTGTAGAACCGGGGCCGGATGGCTTTGGCGGTTGGCTGGCTCGCTGGTGGGCGCGGCGTCTGCAACTGGGATTGTCGGCGATCGTCGTCCTGTCGCTGGGAGGAATCGCCTGGGCATTGTCGGATTCGGCCAAAGTGGGCACGTGGTTCGCCCTCTTGTTTACTCTTGCGCTGATCGTGCTGCTCGTACTGGCTGCCGTGGCGCTTTGGACGCTGCGCATTCTCCTCAATCGCGTGCGGCTACGGCTGCCATCCTTTCTGCGTCACGGGCTGGCCAACCTCTACCGGCCGGGCAATCAGTCGGCAGCGGTGCTGGCTGCCTTGGGCACCGGCGTCATGCTGATTTTGACTGTTTATCTGATGCAGACGACGCTCTTGCTCGATCTGCGGGAGACGGCGTCGCCCAAATTGCCCAACATCTTCTTGATCGATGTAACCAGCGATGAAGTCGCAGGCGTAAAACAGTTCTTTGCACTCCAGCCGGGAGTAACCCAGAAGAGTGGCCAGGCACTGGATCTGATGCCGGTAGTTACAGGGCGTTTTATCGCACTTAACGGAAAGCCCGTGGAGCAACTCACAGGCGAGCATTTCCCTCGGCGGATGCTTGAGAGCGCCGGTTTGACCTGGGCCGATGCGCCTCCTACCGGAGACAAGGTGACGCAAGGGAAGTGGTGGACGAGTGGAGATGCGGCTGAGTTGGCCGTTGGCGAAGGCGTCGCTCAGCGGCTCCATCTCGGGGTTGGCTCGGGCGTTGAATTGGAGATCGGCGGAACGGTCAGGGCTCTGAAGGTCGCAGCCATTTATCGCGCCGACGGGCAGCATCTGGGGGCGCAGGTCTCGTTTGTTCTGCCTTCAGGGCAGTTGAAAGACGAGACTGCCACGTGGTACGGTGGAGCGCACGTCGATCCGAAGCAAGTCGCGGCCATCGAACGGGCGCTGTTTGCGGCCTATCCCACGGTGACGGTGATCAACGTCGCCGAAGTTCTGGAACGGATCGAGGGCCTGGTCGATCAGATTACGTTTGTGGTGCGTTTTCTCGCGGGATTTTCGATCTTCGCCGGGCTGATGATTCTGGCTTCGAGCATTGCCAGCACTCGCTTCCGCCGAATGCGAGAGGCGGTGGTGTTGAAGACGCTTGGAGCGACCCGAATGCGCATCGTGCGCACCTTCAGCGTCGAGTTCAGCGTGCTGGGATTATTGGCGGGGTCGGTGGGAGTTGTTTTCGCAAATCTGCTGACGAGTGTGCTCTTGCACAAGCTTGAGGTTGGGTTCCACATCGAATGGCTGGCCACGCTGATCGCGTTGTTGGGAACCGCGGTTCTGGCAACTGCAACCGGTTGGATCGCGAGCTACCGGATTCTGGGCCTTAGGCCCCTGGAGGTGCTGCGCGAAGAGTAGGAAGCAGCTCGCCGAACGGGCGGGGGAATTGACCGGGGACGGAGAATCCCCTTATGATGTACAAGTTGGATTTGGCGCCTTGAACCTTCAGATCGTTAAGTCCAACCCGGCTTGTTAAGTCCAATCCGGCTTGTTAAGTCCAATCCGGCGCAAACCGGTCAGATTTAAATGATGCCCACTCGTTCAATGGTAGGACAGCTGCCTCTGGAGCAGCATATTGGGGTTCGAATCCCTGGTGGGCAGCCAATCTAACACCTCCCCGCATATTCCCGAACCCCAAAACTCCAAGTTTCAGTAGTATCAATTTTATAATCATCTATTTACTCAGCCATCACGTTTGAAGACGTTTGCAGAGGTGCGTCAGCCCTGCAAAAAGTGGGGTACAAAAAGGGGTACAATTCCTGCTAAGGGTTGGGTGCGACAAAAATCGTCCATTTGGAGTAAAAAAATCGCGCTGACCGGTACCGCGATTCGAGCAACGAAGCCGACCAAAAAGCCCTTCAAGATGTACGACCGAGAGGGCATGTTTCTCCTCGTCAATTTTGCCAGCAGTCCACCGTTCCCACCACTTGCGGGCATTTTCTCAAGGTTGTTGCCGTGTTCGACGTGGTGAATTCCGATTCAGAGTCCCCACAAGTTCCACCACAATTAGAAGCGACTGAGAAGCAGAGAATCATGTAAGTCATTTATAATCATGGTCGGGGCGGAGGGATTCGAACCCCCGACCCTCTGCTCCCAAAGCAGATGCGCTACCAGGCTGCGCTACGCCCCGACTCTCCTAGATTGTAGCGCGGATTAGCTTTCCATTGCGCACGCCCTCTGATGGGCTTTAATGGCTGATGAGCCAGGCAAAAAGCCAAACCACCAGTGCGATAGGCACAGCGAAGATCAGCGCAAGGGCCGTGACTAGCATTAACAGGAAGGTCCAGTCTCGCCAGGTATGACGGTGCGGCTCGCCGAGGTGGCGGACCAGCAACTGGTAGTTGCGTTTGTTGGCCTTCCAGGCAACATCGAAGATGTCGCCGAAGATAGGAATCGTACCCACCAGCACTCCAATTGCGAGATTGGCCGCCATGCGCGCCAGTGTCACATAAGGGACGCCGCGAATCCATGCGGCCAGCGGAATGACCAGCGAGAGCAACCCGGCGACCACATCGCCCAAGCCGGGAACGAGGCCGATGATTCCGTCCAGGCCAAATCGAATGCCGGTGCCAGGCAGAACGAATGCCTCATCCAGCAGGATCTCCAGTCCATGCAGTGTGCGGTCGCGGAAGAGCCACGCTCCGCGATTCCAGCGGTCCTGCGATGGCAACTCAGGCATCCGTCGCCCTGTCGCCCGGAGGGCTGAGGTCTCCAAACTGGGGTCGGGGCGAGGCATGTGCGCTTCCCTCTGGCCGCGCCGGGAAAACGGCCTGATTCGATGCTACAATCTAGAGGTAGATGGCGGCAGTAGTTCAGTGGCAGAACGCCTGACTGTGGCTCAGGATGTCGCGGGTTCGATCCCCGCCCGCCGCCCCAATTTCACCAAATTCATTATCAATAAGATACACGTGGGGTAGTTGGTTCTTCGTGCAATAGCGTGCAATGTCGGGAAGAACCACCTATCCGTTGAAACTCCACACCTAGTTGCAGCACACAGTTTTCAAGGGCGTGATTCTTCGCCGGAACACACAAGCCGATAAAATGTCAATAACTTGTCTTGCTGTTCAGCCTTTTGGATATCCCTATGAACCCGTGCTAGTGGCGAAGGCCTTCTCACTCAAATAAAGCAAAAGTCCGGAAGACGATCGTCCAGTCAGAGCCCCGGACACCCGGCGGCAACAAGAGAACCCTCACGTTGCAATAAAGACCCCAGCTGGTTCTCGAAGGCACACTTCCTCTTTCATGGCGGATTCGAACTTTTCACGAGTGGTGTCTGTCAGCTTCAACGATCTTCGCTGTCCGCCAGCCTCTCCTGGCTACTGGCAGCTATAGAAGCTTTGCGTACTCTGCCTTGGCTCGATTCAGAATAGGAATATCGGGATCGGCGTTTTTCCAGAGTGTAAAGAATTCCCTGTAGGCGGCGAGTGCACGACCGCGGGCGGCGTCGGCATCGGCTCCCTTCAACGTTTTGGACTGGAGGGCATTGGCACGAGCTACTCCCAAATGCGCCAACGCTCCAGTCCAGCAATTCACCACCAAGCCGCCGTGATCGATAATCTTCTGAAACTCCGCGGCTGCGGCGACGCCTTCACCGGCCGCCAGATACGCCTCGCCACGTACATACAGCCAATAGAGACCGGTGGTTGTGCCAAACGGGAGCGTGCCAAATTCGATTGAAGAGGACGGTGGCAGCGCATTCAGGGCGCCAACCGGATTCTTACGATTCAGTGCGAGCTGTGCCTGAATCGCAGGCAGCCAGAGCGACTGGATCTGAGTGTCGAGAGGGAATCGCTTTTCCAGGTCTTGAGCAAAAGCCGCGGCGCGGGGTGTATCGCCCGCAAAGGCGAACGCAAGTGCGGCCTCGGCCTCGGCCCCTTGATTTCGGGGAGCCACCTTCAAAGCTTGCGCAGCCACCTTCAAGGCTTCCGCGCGATAGCCGAATGCCGCTTGTTGCAGTGCAGAGTTCGACAGGTCTGTGGCAGCAATCTCTCTGTTGTCGGTCCGCAGGGCCGAGTCCGCCGCACGCCTGGCAAAGTCACGCGCCTCGCGAAGACGACCGCCATACGCTTGAGTATCCGATGCGAGAGCAAGCCCAAAGCTCTCGTATTCCGGCTTGCCCGCGAACCACTCCAACTGCTTCATCATCGCCGCGGAGTCTGTCTTGAAAAAGGCAAGAGCATAGAGATTCTCACGCAAAATGACACTGTCCGCTTTTCGCTGCTGCGCCTCATGAATGTTGCGCATTGCTTCATCGAAGCGCTGCAATGCAAGATCGAAACTGCTCAATTGCGTATACCAAAATCCATTATCCGGTTCGAGCCGGCTGGCTTGTTTCGTGATCTCAGCGCCTTTTTCGTACTCCCCCTGCGAAGCGTATGTTGCGCTTAAATCTTCGTAGGCTGTTGTGGAACGGGGATAGATCTCAATCTCTGCCTTGAACGATTCGGCTGCCTTATCCAGTTCCCCGGTTACGAACGAATAGTAGTCAGCGGCAATCGTCATCTTTTCAGGCTCGCTGGCTCGCTGCCGCAGTTGGAAGGCCTTAGTCAGGTAGTCGCCGCCCCGTTCCGTCTCGCCGAGAGTAAGATAAACGCCGCTCAACGACCTATATCCCATTGCAAAGTTTGGGTCGAGGTCAACCGCGCGCTGAAAATAGGGCAAGGCGGCGGCTTCGCCATTCTGGTTTCGAACATGGCCGCCCAAGGTAAGAGCCTTCAGGGCTTCGAGCGAGGAAGTGGTGGCCTGAGCAAGCGGAACATTGAAACTGCGCACGGTAGTGAGCGATTCGCCGAGCTGGCGGCGAAGCTTGGATGCAGCTCTGCCCAGCGCATCCAATACCTTCTCCTTGTTAGCCGCGGTGGTCTGAACCTGTGCCAACGTGTCGCCGGTCTGGCAATTCACCGCCTTCAGATCGAGCACGTATTCACTGCCCAGGCTGCCAATCGATCCCGCGATAAAAGCCTTGCTGCCGGCACGCTGGCAAAGCTCGCGGGCTACTTCAGGTGTGAGCTCGGTGTCGGCTGGGCGGGACATCAATTGCAATGTTGCCGCGACATCGCTCTCCGGCAGCACATTGATGAAGGGCGACTGCCGAAGGGAAACGGCAAGAGCGGTATTCAGAGCATCGTCGAAGATCGCATTTCCAGTGCGGTTGGAAAAATCGCATAGTACGATTGTGTCTTTTTCCGTGAGCTTGGGCGCGCGGTGAGAATAGAAGTAACCGCCCGCCGCTAACGCCAGTACAAATGCGGTTGCGCCAGCAGCGATCAGCCTCCAGCGCCGCCAAGCTCTGATTGACGGGAAGGGTTGCGTTAGATGCTCCTCGAAAGAAGTATCTCCGGTTGGCTGCATGTTCAGTGAAGCATTTGCGCTGAGTTTTGCGACTTCGAGCGCCGGCGAATCCCCGTTTCGATCTGTGCTCTCGACCAGGCTATCTATTGCCGTTTCGAGGCTGGCGTTGATCGAGTCAACATTGGCAATGAAACGATATCCGCGTCCGCGCACGGTTTCGATGTAGCGTGGCGATTGGGAATTGTCTCCTAGAGCCTCGCGCAACTTGCTCATCGCTGCGTTCAGACCTTCTTCAAAATCGACGAAGGTGTTTTCCGGCCAGAGCCTGTCGTGCAACTCAGAACGGGTCACCATCTCCCCGGGCCGTTCCGCCAAAGCCACCAGCAGGCTGCGAGCCTTTTCCTGCAACCGAATGCGGCGGCCATTTCTGCTCAGATCTCCAGAGCGGAGGTCCAATGCAAATGGTCCAAAACGGTAACCGGCTCTCAGTGACGAAGAAGCTGAGGACATAACCATAATCGTGCTGAATGGGCTCGGGTAACCAAACCCGCACCAATGCGCGGCGTCTGGATAGAAACACCATAGCACGAATCCCGCGCAATCCGGTTGAGTTTTACCAACTGGTCATCCAGAATCAATCGGTTAGCTGATCGGAAGAATTCAGATAGAAATCAGATTCCAGCTATTGACCTGAGATTAAGCAGCTCTTACCTTGCAACCAGGCAGGCATACACCCCACCGCCAGCCCCACGCCTTCCCAGGAGCCTTACACATGCTGGTTCTTCTTGAGAGTGCTTTTGCACACCGCTTGTTCTCTGCCCTGTTGAGCAGTTTCGTCGCGACCGCTCTTGGCCTGTCGCTCATCCTGTGCGGCCAGCCAGCCTCCGCGTTCGGCCAAACCGCACCAGATTCAACCAAGTTGAAGACCTCAGCCCTCCCGTCTGTGGAAGGCTCGGCGGTCCCTCCAAATCAGGCAGCCAATGCGGATCCGGGATTACCGTCGTCCGCTGATGCTGCTGCAAGGACGGCTCCGAAGGGTGTCAATCAAGGCATCCTGGTGAGCGGGTATTGGAAGATCGACGTGCGCAACCCCGACGGGTCGCTGGCCAAGCATATTGAATTTGAGAATGCGTTGACAAATAACGCAATTACGTATTGGCTACCGTCGGCGCTCCTCGGACAGGGACCTCAGCCCGGAACCGTCGGGTCGATTGCGGGCGTCGACCAACCTGCCGTTGGTATCAACTCATATATCTCGGGTAACTTTCTCGGATATTACATGCCGACCTTCAATGCGGGACCGTGCGACGGACTTGGATGTCTGTTAACCGTGAAAGGATCAGCGGCCGATAACAATTGCCAAAATGCAGCTGGGATTGGCAGTCCTAATTGCCTCGAAACGCTCGCTGCGTTTCAACCACAACAATCAGCCGTTACGGTGCTGCAAGGTTCGTTCGTCTCCTCCGGCGGTACCATAACTGACGTCGAGACTTACATCACCTTCTGTGCTGACTCCAGCTCTTGCGACGTACCATCCGGTTCGACCGTTGGCAGCAAATTCATCCACGCTAACGTTGACGATTTCACCAGATACACGTTGCCCACCCCTGTGCAAGTAGCCGCCGGGCAGTCCGTCAACATCAGCGTAACGATCTCGTTCGGCAGTGGTAGTCCAGCCTCCGCCAGTACAACCGCCGTGCCCGTCCATCGTGCGACTCCCCTCGTTGCAAGCACATCCTCTATAGTCAGCAGGCCCTGATCTCCGTTGTCCAACACTGAGCGAAAGGGAGAGCCTGCGATGATGCCAACGATTGCAACTCGACTACGCGAAGGGCGCGGCCTGGCCCTGTCCTTGCTTGCGCTCATGCCCCTGCTCTTCACGGGCGGGGCGGCAAATGCACAGGCGGTCTATCCTCCAAACACGATCTTTGCCGCAGGCACGGTCTATCCCAGCGCCAATATCAAGTCCGGAAGCATCGCGGGCGGGTACTTTGGCAACGGCAGCGGAAAAACCTTCGATGTGGCAGTAACCAACTCGACCGGCGTGGGCTGGGTCCTCTCGGTCTTTCCCGGTAATGGCGACGGAAGCTTTGCCGCACCGCAGAACTATAGCTTGACCACGACAGGCTGGGGGATTATTCACGACGGCCTCAATCTAGTATTCGCCGGACCGTTGATGAGCGCCGGCAGCGTGGACCTGGTCGTGACCGATGACACCGACAATCTCTTCGTGATTCCCGGCAACGGAGACGGCACGCTCGGCGCGCCGATCGCATTGAACCAGACTGCGTACACGCTCAACGTCTTCCCCGATCCCGGCGGAAGCGGCTTGCTCGACCTGGCCACGTCTTACTCCACTTACAATGCCGCGACCTTTGTTTCCTCTTACACGGTCACAGTACTGACCAACCAGGGCGGAGGCAATTTTGCCGCCCAGAAACTCCTGACTAACTCGAGTTATGCCGTGGGAGAAGTGGACTATCTCGGCGTAGCCGGCACGCCTATGCTGATAATCGCAGGCGCGAGTCCCGATGTGATTTCTGGCGCCACCGGGGGCGCCATGATGTCCGCGCTGGCGAATGGGACATGGAGCACGCCCGCGGCCTTCAACCTGAACCTGCCTGCCGGTTTCACCGTCATCTCCAATGTGACTCCCTTTACTCTTAACGGGAAGATCGGCTTTGCGGCCCTCTCCAACGGGTGGCTTTTCACATGGCTAGGGAACGGCAGCGGCTCCTTTCAGACATCGAATGGGGTGAACTGGTATGGCAGCAACAGCACAGTGCAACTTGGATCCGCGGATCTGAATGGCGATGGGATTCCAGATCTTTTGGCGCTGGGCGGAGGCACATCCAGCATTGCGCAAACCGTTCTCCCTCTTTACGGCAATTCGGCGGGCGATTTTTCTATCGAGTTTGAGACCGGCCCCGGTGTGTACGGGTCTCAATTCGTCATTGGCGACGCGAACGGAGACGGGCATCCAGACATCGTTTTGATGGAACCGAATCAGGGACTCACCGTTTTGCTGAACCAAGGCGACGGTACGTTTCCTCATCCCGCGACATCCACACCCAAACAGGAGCCCACCGTACCGGTTGGCAGCGGGCCGGTGATCCCATTCCCGCTCGCCATGGCCACAGCGGACCTGAACGGCGATCAACTGAACGACGTGGTGGTCGTGGAGGGATTGAATCCGAACACCAGGGTGACCACGAATTCTGTTGACGTGTTCACGAACCGAGGCAATGGCGAACTCGCGGAACTGGATTCATTTCCCGTGGGCTCGAATCCGGTGGCCGTTGCCATCGCACCGGTCAACGGAAAGCAGAGCCTCTTTGTCGCCAATAGTGGCGATGCAAACATTGGATTTCTGCAGGGCAATGGCGACGGCACGTTCCAAAACCAGACGATCTTCACTGGCGGCGATCTCAGCACGTCCGGCGCATCGCCCGAACTGTTGGCGGCTGGAACCATCGACGCCACTGGATTTCCCGGAGTGGTGGTTGCGGACAACAACGGCAATATCATCGTATTTACTTACTCCAGCGCGACCGGTACCTGGAGCACGAAGGCAACCTACAGCGTTGGCGTGGTCAACGGGCTGGCTCTGGCGGATTTGAACGGCGGCGGCTACGCCGATATCGTCGCAACGATAGCTCCCACCTGCGGATACAGTTCGACGGGGAACCCCACACTCAACAACGCTAGCCTGACGATCCTTCCCGCCAATGGAGACGGAACCTTCGGCAGTGCCGTGACCATCTCGTCAAGCCTGCAAAACTGGAATCCCGGCAAGGTTGTTGTCGGGTCACTTACGGGACAAAGCAATCCGGATGTGGTTGTCTTGCCCAACCCGGCAGCCGTGTGTGGGGTTGCCGCGAGCCAAATACCAAACAGCATTGCAATCTTCAGCGGCGCATCCACCGGCAGCGTTACAGAGACGGATGTCGCATCGCCGCTCAGTGCCGGCATGTTTCAGTACCAATCGTCGGGCAATCCGCCTTACGGTGCGGTGGCCGACGTCAACGGCGACGGCGCCAACGATTTGATTGTGGCCGAAGGCGGTCTGGTTGCTGTCTTGCCGGGAACGAAGTCCACGAGCTTCGGAACGCCGTCGGTCCAGATCGCCTCATCGGACACTGAGGGTTTCGCGAGCGGTGCGTTCTTTGCCACAGGAACCACCTCCAGCGGCCACGAAGTAGTCAATTTGAGCACTCAGGGCGTGACTTCGCTGGAGCCGCTCTTCGAGACCGGCCTCAGCGCCTCGCTTCAAATTGGTCCAGCCAGCCTGCCGGCAGCCACTGCCAGCACAGCCTACACCCAAACCTTCACAGCCGCCGGCGGCAGCGGGGGATACACCTTTACCGAAAGCGGCACTTTGCCCACGGGAATCGCATTCAGCGGTGCAACTCTCTCGGGCACTCCAATCAAGTCAGGAAGCTTCCCCATCACGATCACAGCCACCGATTCCTCCGGCGCCAAGGCGACAGCAAACTATGCGCTTGCCGTCAATTGTCCAACGTTGACCATCACGCCTGCATCGGGCATTCTGACCCCGGCCAGCACTGGCATCCCTTATGAGCAGGCATTCACAGTACAAGGAAATACGACGGGAGCATTCGGCTGGACCATCACTGGCAATTTACCAATCGGCCTTAGCTTCAACGGCGGCAGCGAGACCGTAACGACCGTGGTGGGCACAACACGGGCGCTCGCGGCTCTCTACACATTCGGCTTGACCATCACCGACAGCGCCGGCTGCTCTGTTTCAGATAACTATGAGCTTAACGTCGATAATCCGCTCACTGTGGTCTTGTCTCCGTCCCCCTTACCCGCGGCAACCACCGGACAAGCCTACTCGGCACAATTCACCGCAAGCGGAGGAACCGGGCCCTACACCTATTTGGGGCTGAATACTCCTCCCGGCCTCACCGTTAACACACAGACCGGCGCTCTTGCAGGTACGCCTACGCAAAGCGGCTCCTACAAAATGACTGTTGTGGCAACAGATTCGCAGGGTGTGCAGGGGATCATCAACGCGACCCTCAGCGTGCAAGCGAGCAACATTCAAGTCAGCCCGGCGACCTTGCCGGCCGCGGCAATCAACATAGCGTACTCTCAGTCATTCACAGCAACCAACGGCAGCGGCGGATATACCTTCGTCGAAACCGGCGCTCTGCCCGCCGGCATCATCTTCAGCGGTGCAACGCTCTCAGGCGCGCCGACCAAGACCGGGAATTTTCCCATCACGGTCACAGCCACCGATTCCTCGGGGAATACAGGGAGTGCGGACTATACCTTCATCGTCAATTGCCCGTCGCTCACTATTACGCCGGCTCAGGAAACGCTGCCGCCCGCAACCATCGGCCTCATATACGATGTGGGCTTCACGGTGACTGGAACAACTGGGGCATTTACCTGGTCGACAACAGGCAGCATACCGGCCGGTCTCACATTCATCGGTGGTAGCTCCCCAAGTGCAACTCTGGCTGGCAAAGCGCAATTGCCTACCGGCCTCAGTTCATTCGCACTCTCTGTCACGGATAGCGCCAACTGCTCGGTTGAGAATAACTACCTTCTCGGAGTTTATAACCCGCTGACTGTTGGGCCGGCGACACTGCCTGCGGCTACGGTGGGCCAGGCTTACTCATCGAATTTCACCGCCAGCGGAGGAACCGGGCCAATCACTTACTTCACCCTAAGCACGCCGCCCGGCCTCGGCCTGAATACTCAGACCGGCGCTTTTGCCGGTACGCCCACGCAGAGCGGCAACTACAGCATCACCGTTGTAGCGACAGATTCGATTGGAGTCGAAGGCGTAGTCGTATTGACGCTGAGTGTTCAGGCTTCATCCGTATCGGTAACCGACCAGGAAACGGTCATAATCTCTGACGGACCACAGGCGCAACTCATCGACGTCACAGATACGGAGTCGATCCTGGTCACAGATACCGTTACGGTGACGCCTCTGACCGCTACGAGTGTCGATTTGACCGGTCCTGCGAGTGCTGCCCCAGGACAAAGCGTGACCTTCACGGCAACGGTCACGCATAGCGGCAGCGGCACTCCCACCGGAAGCGTCGTTTTCTCAGACGGCGCCTTGGTGCTGGCCACGGTCCCCATCACCAGTTCCGGCGTGGCGACCTATTCCACCAACACACTCTCGGTCGGCGCGCAGAGCATCTCCGCCGTCTACGAGGGCGACAGCAACTTCTCCGCATCGCAGTCCGCCACGCTCTCACTCATCGTTCAAGCGCCCACCACGACGGCGCTCGCCATTTCACCCTCGCCTGCCGCTGCCGGCCAGCCGGTCACCTTCACCGCAACGGTCGCATCGGCGGCCGCGGGCACTCCAAGCGGCAGTGTCACTTTTCAATGCCTGAACTACGCTCCAGGACAGTCAATCGTCTCCCCGGCAGTTTCCCTCAACAATGGCATAGCCTCCTGGACCAACACTAGCCTGCCCGCATTCGACTACAACAATTGCTTCACGGCGATTTACAGCGGAGACCAAAACTTTCTCTCATCTGCCTCGCCAGACAAAAGTTTGACGGTAGCCGACTTCCAGATGAACTTCTCGATCCCATCGAGTTTGACTTTATTCCCCGGGCAAAGCTCCACCTTCAACCTTACGGTTACGCCGTACGGCGGAGCCTACAACGGCACAGTCGCCTTCTCCGCATCCGGCGCCCCGCCAGGAGCTACCGTGACCTTCAATCCGGCCACTGTAACGCCTGGAAGCAGCCCGGTGACCGTAGATGTCACAATCACGGCGCCAACGCTTTCCGCTCGGGGCCGGCCCGTCGCTCGCCCGCTGAAAGGCGCTCCGCTGTTGCTCGCCTTGTTGCTTCCGTTGCTAGGGCTCCAAAAGGTGAGGCGCAAGCTCCGGCGCACCAGCTCTCGGTTGCTGCTTGTAGTGGTCTCACTTGTTGGAATCGGCGGACTGATTGCATGCGGCAAATCCGGCTTTTTCGATCAAACTCCCAAGACATATTCGATCGTGCTTACGGGCACAAGCGGCACGACGCAGCACTCTACCACCATTAATCTGACTGTGGAGTAGGAGAAACCGCGAGACGGCTGGCTACCACTTCGATCGTGTTGAGAAGATCTTCGACGCCGCCGACGGGTGAATTGAACTTGAATGGAAATTCGGTGGCGTCCCTGGCGACCACTCCTTGAATTCCCCAAACAACTCGGCCACGATCATGTCTATCGCACGTCGGCGGTTCAATCCCATCCAACGCCGATGGAACGGATGTCAACGCCAAGAGTAAGACGATGGACCGGTGTTGAGGAATTGCTTCTCGCGACTCCCCAAGATCATTCATGATTAGAGTTAGGATTTTTGTGCGGCTGCCAAATCCGGTTCGACGGACTTCTCCAGGTTTCTTCAGCTTGCAATAGCATGCAAGCGTCGACGGCAATCGTGGCGTTCATGGCATCTGTGGCAACCTGAAAATCTGTAACTTACAGACGGAAAAGGGGGTTGAATAGCCCGATCCCCGCCCGCCGCCCAAAATCCGCAATTTAGAATCATTAGTTTTCAGCGTCTCACTCTCTCCAGCGTGCCCTAAGTGCTGAGTCTGTCCTCAACCATTGAGGGCCAATCATCGGGCTGCAGCTTTATCGGCGCCATCTCAAAGACGGTGAAGATGCAGGATCTTGATCACTTTCGGTTCATCTTTCGTGAGGACTCGCGCCGACTCCCGACTGCGGGCCCACACATCCGAAAGCTCGTGGATACAATACCTGCGCTGCTCGTTGGCTAGCATGCCTCTCGGCGCGCAGAGGCGGTTGGTGACCGGCAACGCAGCAATGCGCGACAAGGGGGCACATCGACTGGTTCGCGGTCGATGTCTGATCAGAGGATCGGTCCAGTTCAAGGTGCCTCCACAGGTCGCATCCATAAAAGCAGGAGCCAAACGCGTGCGTTCTCTCCCGACGCACTTTGTTCAACAGCACCCGCGCCACCTGCGCATCGTCATCCGGAGGCGCCACATTCGACGAAGACAGACTCAGTTGCTTCGCATCGCCCTGTTCATTGAAAACCTCGACGGTTTCTGCCAGCGCGTCGGTGACGAGCTGCTCGACCTGCCCAGATAACAGATGGTCTTCTGATGCTGACCACCGGGCGTGCGCACCGTTTCCACCAGCGACCAGTTGGCGCGGCTTTGCCGTCGTTGCTGCGGCTGCGCGTGCGCAGAGACGTTTTGTAGGTGTTGTCAACCGCTCGGAATCAAGCGATTCGTCTGCCTGCACTGCTCGACGAGCGCGCTGGCGGATGATGCACCAAACGGGTCTCCCGTTCCCGAATCTTGCCGACTTCGCCGGTGCCTGGAATTGGACCTGAGGCACCCCAGAGACGACTTGGAGGAAGTGCGATCGATCTCCTGGATCGGCCGACTCCTAGCTAGCGTCGTTGCATGTGACAACGAACACAACAGGCAATGAAAGAAATGGAACTCTTGAACAGAAACGATTGAAGGAACGTCTCATACGTGTATTCTTATCAAATTCAACCAATCTACGCCGATTTGCGTCGCTCTAATCAAGGTGGCCGATCGGAGAAAAGGAATGCTCGCACATGATTGAACGTGTTCTGCGCAGGCTGTGCTTCTGCCGGAGACAGTTTTTCAAACTGACCGGTGCTGCCGTCATGACATTAACAATGGCCTTCGGGATGACAGGCACGAGCCGGGCCAGCGTTCAAACCCCGGTTGTGAATGCCGCGCAGGATATTGCCGGTACCTGGCAAGGAACACTTCACGTCGGCAAAGACCTGCGAACGGTGATCAAGATTACGAAGGCGGACGGCGGCGGATACAAGGCGGTCTTCTATAGCATCGACCAAACCGGCCAGGGCTTTCCGGCGACCACAATTACGCTCGACGGCAGCACCGTGAAGTACAGCCTCAATGCCTTTGATCTCAAGTATGAGGGCAAGCTGAGCGCGGATGGAAAGACGATTGGAGGCACCTCCACCCAGGGAGGAAACTCGCTGCCTCTAACCCTCACACGCGCCACGCCGGAGACAGAATGGGCGATACCGGAACCTCCGCCCGTGATTCCGCCGATGGCCGCCAACGCAAATCCGAGCTTCGAGGTCGCCACCATCAGGCCGAGCAAGCCGGACACACCCGGCAAGGTGTTTAGAGTTCAGGGACGCCGCTTCTCGACTGTCAACACCACACTCAGCGACATCATCTCATTCGCCTATGGAACCCATCCCAAGCAGCTTGTCGGCGCGCCGGCCTGGGTTGAAACGGACAAGTTTGACATCGAGGCGCAGCCCGACGGTGAAGGCGCTCCCAGCGACAAGCAGTGGAAGATCATGTGGCAAAAGCTGCTCGCCGAGCGCTTCAAGCTCAGCTTCCATCGCGACATGAAGGAACTTTCGGTCTATGTGCTGAGCGTGAGCAAGACCGGTCAAAAGCTCACCGAGAACAAAGACGATCCGAACGGTCTACCGGGGCTGTGGTTTACGGGATTGGGCAAGTTGAATGTGCGCAATGCAACCATGGAAGACTTTGCCGGCCTTATGCAATCGGCCGTGCTCGACCGCCCGGTCCTCGATCAGACCGGGATCGCGGGACGGTGGAACTTTACTCTGAACTGGACTCCGGACGACTCGCAGTTCGCCAGCTTCGGCGTCAAGATTCCGCCACCGACAGATGCAGCCAACGCACCGCCTGCGCTCTACACCGCCATTCAGGAACAGATCGGCCTCAAGCTCGACGCCACCAAAGCGCCCGCGGAGGTATTCGTCGTCGATCATGTCGAGAAGCCGTCGGAGAATTGACTCAGGCAGGCATAAGACAGCCTCTGCACAAGCGAATCTCAGGGAGTCTACGTCTGTAAGACAACGACTCCCTGACGCTCAAGCCTGAGTGGCTTCTCTCTGCTTCTGGAGCGTCTGTCTTCAATTGAATGGTGAGCACGATGAGCCTTGGTATGGAGCTGTCGAACCCACCGATTCTTGACTGAGGATTGCATGAGCATGAGCGGACGACTCGGAATCAGACTATTTCCTTTCCAGATGCTGCTGATCGTTATTGGATTGGCGGCGATCTCAGCGCCCGGCGCACTGGGTCAGACGAGCGCAACCGCGAACGCGGTAGAGCACGAAACTCCGAATGCTGCGACTCGATTGCCTTCTTTCGAAGTGGCGACTATAAGGCGGACTCCGCCCAGTGATCGGGATGACGCAAGGTGGAGCCGCCCTGGCACTGGGAGATTTATGGCATTGAGCGTCAGCCTTGCGTTTCTGATTAAGATGGCCTACGGAATTGACGATAACCAGGTCACCGGAAAGCCGGACTGGCTTGAATCGGAGTTGTTTGACGTTGTAGCAAAGCCGGAGAGTGACATAACTCTGACCCGCGACGAATTGCGGCCTCGGTTGCAGAATCTGTTGCAGCAAAGATTCCACTTGCTCACCCATCGCGAGACAAAGCTGGTGCGCGGATATGCGCTGGTTGTAGCGAAGGGCGGAGCAAAACTCAAAGCGACCAAGGGCGATCATCCGCCGGGCTACCGGGTGTACGTCGGAGGAGGAAAGCTGGAGGGGCTGAACTGGTCCATGAAGACTCTCGCTGCTATGCTTCAACCCGCAGCGGGACTTCCGGTAGTCGATCAAACGGACATTGAAGGGAGCTACGATATCAAGCTCGATTTTGCTTCGGAGTTGGGCGCGGATTCGCAGTTTCCGTCTATCTTTACCGCATTGCAGGAAACACTGGGTTTGAAGTTGGAGTCGAAGAAGGTGCCGGTGGAGATGCTAGTGATTGACCACGTGGATAGAACTCCAACTGAGGATTAGGACCTGGATGCGTCGAATTGCCCAACTTACGATCGCTGCTGCCGCTCTTGCATTCTCAAGTCTTGCCATGGCTTCGGAGCATCACGGACAAGTCACTTTCGCCGGTTTTCCTGTTCCCGGAGCTACGGTCACGGCGATACAAGGAACAAGGAAGATTGCTGTTGTCACTGATGCGGGAGGCGTCTACTCTTTCGCTAATTTACCTGATGGGGCCTGGAAAATCACAGTCGAGATGCAGTGTTTCTCGACGATTCAGGCCGATGTCGTTGTCGTTCCGAAGATGCCCGTGGGGAAATGGGAGTTGACATTGCTCTCGCCCGAACAACTTAAGACGCTCGCAACGCAGGCGCAGTTGACTCCAAGTACGCCTGCAGTTCCCAATACTGCCGTGGCGGCGAAGAAGCCTCTAGAGCAAGAGCCAAGCCTAGAACTGCCAAAGCCCCAAGGGGATGCAAGCGATGAATCCGCTGATGGGTTTCTGGTCAACGGCAGCGTCAACAACGCATCGACTTCGCAGTACTCGCTCTCCCAGGCCTTTGGCAACAAACGGCCGGGCAGCAAGAGCATCTATAACGGCGGAGTATCCGCCATTATGGATAACTCGGCAATCGATGCGCAGCCTTACTCGCTCAGTGGGCTGGTGATGCCGAAGACCATCTACAATCGAATTACCCTGGGTTTAACATTTGGTGGACCCATCAAGATTCCGCATCTGCTGCCGCGCGGGCCGAACTTCTTTGTCGGCTACCAGTGGACACGCAACGCAACCGACCAGATTGCCTCCGGCATCGTTCCCACTGCTGAGGAGCGCGTCGGCGACCTCTCCGGCTTGCTCAACGCGCTGGGACAACCTGTTCCTCTCTATTATCCCGGCACCACCACACCGATTCCCGGCAATCAGGTCACCGTCAGTTCGCCGGCGCAGGCGCTGCTCGAACTCTATCCATTGCCGCTGCCGAGCCTGGCGGGTAACTCGCTCTATAACTACCAGACGAACCAACTCACCGGCAGCCACCAGGACGCGCTTGAATCGCGCATGGACAAGACACTGGGCCGCAAGAATTCGCTCTGGGGCGGCTTCAACATGCAGAGCACAAGAATCGGTAACTCCAGCCTCAACCTCTTCGGCTTCGTCGATACCACTGACACGCTTGGCATCAACGCCTACTTGGGTTGGTATCACCATTTCAGCCCGCACCTGGCGACCACTGTCGGCTATCACTTCAGCCGTCTTCGGACGAAAATTGTGCCTTACTTCGAGGATCGCCAGAACGTTTCCCTCCTTGCAGGCATCACGGGAACTGCGGGCGACAATATCGACGATCCGAATGCGGCAGACTGGTGGGGTCCGCCCGCGTTGAACTTTGGCAGCGGCACTGCGGCCCTCAACGAAATTAATAGTTCGTTTAATCGCAACCGCACCGACGCTTTCTCGGCCTCCGCTTACATCTATCACCATAAGCACAACATTACGGTTGGCGGCGATCTGCGCAAGCAGGGGTACAACGATTTCTTTGAGCAGAATCCGCGCGGCTCCTTCACCTTTACCGGCGCGGCAACCGCGGGCACGGCCAGCGACGCCGCAACTAGCGGCTCTGATCTGGCCGATTTTCTGCTCGGCGTGCCTGACACCAGTTCCATCGCCTTCGGCAACGCAGATAAATACTTCCGCGAACCAGTTTACGATGCGTATGCCACGGACGACTGGCGCATCCTCTCCGCACTCACCATCAATGCGGGCCTGCGCTGGGAGTACGGCGCGCCCATCACCGAGCTCCACGGTCGCCTGGTCAATCTCGATCTCGCTCCTAACTTCACCGCAGCCGCGCCGGTACTAGACAGCCATCCCATTGGGCAGATAACCGGCGAGCACTATCCCAGCTCGCTGATTCGCCCGGACCGGCTTGGCATCGAGCCGCGCATTGGCATCTCGTGGAGGCCTTTCCCTGCTTCGACTGTCGTGGTGCGCGCCGGATACGGCATCTATCACGATGCATCCGTGTATCTCGCGCCCGCACTTCAGCTTGCTCAGCAGGCCCCTCTTTCAAAGAGCGTGGATGTTGAGAACAGCGCCGCTTGCCCTCTGACGCTGGCCAACGGATTCAATAACTGCTCTTCCGTTACCGCCGATAACTTCGCCATCGACCCTAACTTCCGCGTCGGCTATGCGCAGACTTGGCAGTTAGCCGTACAGCGCGATTTGCCTGCTTCTCTGCAACTCACTGCGACCTATCTCGGAGTGAAAGGCACACATGGCGTGCAGCAGTTCTTGCCCAACACATACCCGATTGGCGCAGTCAACCCATGCCCGGATTGCCCGTTGGGCTTTGTTTATCGAAGTTCAGGCGGTAACTCGACGCGTCAGTCAGGGCAGCTTCAGTTACGCCGCAGGCTGCGCAGCGGCTTTACGGCGATGCTGCTCTACACCTGGTCTAAGTCGATTGATGATGACGGGCAGTTGGGCGGCCAAGGGTACGTCTCCGGCTCGCAAAGTAGTAGCTCGTCGGGAGCGACCGCTTCCATCGCGCAAAACTGGCTCAACCCGCGCGCCGAGCGTGCGCTCTCCACCTTCGATCAACGTCAACTGCTCAACCTGCAGGTCCAATACACGAGTGGTGAAGGCATGGGAGGTGGCGATCTGATGCGAAGCTGGAGCGGCAGACTCTTGAAAGAGTGGACCGTGCTCACCAAGATCGCGACTGGAACCGGTCTGCCGGAGACACCGGTCTATCCGGCTGCGGTCCCAGGCACCGGCTTCAGTAACATAATCCGCCCGAGTCTTAGCGGCGCCCCGATCACAAGCGCACTCGGCGCGGGCGTGCACCTCGACAACGCGGCATATACGGCTCCGGCTGCAGGTCAGTGGGGAACAGCAGGTCGAGATTCGATTACCGGTCCAGAACAATTCAGCCTCGACAGTTCGCTTGCCCGCACCTTTCGTCCTAATACTCGATTCTTTCTCGACGTCCGCGTCGATGCTACCAACATGCTCAATCATGCCGTCTTTACCGGTTGGAATACAGCCTGGAACAGTTCGCAGTTTGGTGCGCCTTTCGCGGCCAATCCCATGCGCAGTTTGCAGACTACGCTCAGGTTGAGGTTCTAGCGATGCGAAGCCTCCTTGCCACTCTCCTGCTTTTTTCGGTCGTTGCTCCGGCAGCCGCGCAACAAATCGGCGGGAACAAAACTGCCGGCACCGAGACCTACACCATCTCGATGAAGGTGCAACTTGTCGTCGAGGCTGTTGTCGCCAAAGACAAGCAGGGAAAATCGATCCCCGGCCTCACCGCCAAAGACTTCGCGCTCACCGAAGATGGCGTAACGCAGACGATCCGCTACTGCGAACATCAGAACCTTGCCCTTGCGACGCCTGTGCCGGTTGCAGCGCCCGGCACGGAGGATGTGAGAGTCTACAAGCGCCTCGCTCACTCGCAGATCGAACCGGAGACTCCCGAAAACGAGCGCTACAAAAATCGCCGGCTCCTGGCGCTCTACTTCGACATGTCCGCCATGCGCCAGGATGATCAGCTCCGCGCCATTACGGCGGCTGAGAAGTTTATTCGCACGCAGTTGACCTCCGTCGATCTGGTCTCGATTCTCCGCTACCAGGGCGCATCCGTCGAGGTTCTCCAGGACTTCACCGCCGACCGCAATAAACTGCTCGGCATTCTGGAAACACTCGTTGTTGGCGAAGATCTCAACTCCACACAGAGTATCGACGACGCCAGCAGCGCCGACACCGGCTCCGCCTTTGGCCAGGACGACAGCGAATTCAACATCTTCAGCACCGACCGCCAACTCGCCGCGCTGCAGACCGCTGCCACGATGCTTGGCAGTTTGAATGAGAAGAAGTCCCTCATCTATTTCGCCGCCGGATTGCGCCTGAACGGTGTTGACAACCAGGCCCAGTTGCACGCCACGGTCGATGCCGCCATCAAAGCCGGAGTCTCCTTTTGGCCGATCGATGCGCGTGGCCTGGTCGCGGAGGCTCCGCTGGGCGATGCGACGCAGGGTTCACAGGGCAACGCCGGCATTTACACGGGCGCTGCGGCACAGGCAGTCAGCAGCGGCTTCCAGCAATCGCAGGACACGCTCTATGCCCTGGCCGGCGACACCGGAGGCAAGGCGCTCTTCGATACCAACGATCTCGACGGCGGAATCGTCCAGGCTCAGCAGGCCATCTCCGACTACTACATTCTCGGCTACTACGCCACCAACACGGCAAAGAACGGCCACTTCCGCCGCATCAAAGTCTCGCTCACTCAGAATCTCGAAGCTAATCTTACTTACCGCGAGGGCTACTACGCTGAAAAGGAGTTCAGCCGCTTTACCGAGGTCGACAAAGAACGCCAGCTTGAAGATGCGCTCATGCTTGAAGACCCCATCACCGATCTCACCATTGCCATGGAAATCGACTACTTTCAACTCAACCGCGCCGAATACTTTGTCCCGGTCATCGTGAAGATTCCCGGCCGCGAGTTAGCCCTCGCCAAACGCGGAGGCGCCGAGCACACCCTCATCGACTTTGTGGGCGAGATCAAGGACCTGGTTGGCGGGACAACGGTTTCAAATGTACGTGACAACGTCAACATCAAGCTCTCCGACGCAACTGCTGCCGAACTTGCTCACCGGCCCATCGAATACGACACCGGCTTCACGCTCCTGCCCGGCAAATACAGGATCAAGTTCCTTGCGCGCGACGACGAAACTGGCAGAATCGGCACATATCAGACTAACTTCGTGATCCCAAATCTAAACAAGGAAGAAAAGCGCGTTCCGATCAGCTCCGTCGTGCTCAGCAGCCAGCGTGTCGAGCTAAGCGAAGCGCTCTTCGACGCCGCCAAAGGGAAGGATAAGGCAAAGGAAGCGGCCGCCAATCCGCTCGTGCAGGATGGAAAGAAGCTGGTTCCCAGTGTTACGCGCGTCTTCAGCGCGGGCCGCGAAATGTATGTCTATCTCCAGGCTTACAAGCCCTCTCAACCGGCCAGCCAGCCGGGGAGTGCTGCGACCAAATCGCCTGTAACCAGCTCGCCGCTACTGGCCTTCGTCGGCCTCTATCGCGACGGTGCCAAGATCCAGGAGACGCCACCAATAGCAGTTGTACCGAGTGCCGCGAGCCGACTTGGTATTGTGCCCCTGAACTTCAGCTTTGGCATCGGTCATCTCTCCCCCGGCGAGTATGACTGTCAGGTGACCATCCTCGATCCTGCAACCCAGAGATCTGCCTTCTGGCGAACTCCGATCCGAATTGTCCCATAGCCAGCCAAGCAAGCGAACAGTTCTGGCCAAAAGCTGAGGGATTCCGAGCTTCATGGCTTCCACGCCAGATCTATACCGGGCGACGCCACAGGGTTAAGAATTGATGCGCGCCTGGATTATCGCTAGCCTACATCGAAACCGACTCACGGATCGAAACGATTCTCATACCTATTTGAGGACCGGAGGTCCATGTGTAACTCTATCCAGAATGCCGGATGTGCATCACATCGCCATCCTGCACAACGTACTCCTTGCCTTCCAGGCGTAACGTGCCCCTTGCTCGCGCCGCCGCCTCCGAGCCGGCCTCCAGCAGCGCATCCCAGCGAATGGTTTCAGCGCGAATGAAGTGGTGTTCGAGGTCGGAGTGAATCGCCCCCGCTCCCTGCGGCGCCTTGGAGCCCACCGGAATCGTCCAGGCGCGGCATTCGTCCTCGCCGGCGGTAAAGAAGCTGATCAACCCCTGCAATTCGTAACTCTTACGAATGAGCCGCACAAGCCCGCTCTCGTGCAGGCCGTAGCTTGAGAGAAACTCCGCAGATTCTTCGTCGTCCATCTCCGCCAGTTCAGCCTCGACTTTGCCGCAGATCGCGGTCGCTCCGGCATTCGGGCGCTGCGCGACCTCGTCCAGCTTGAATCGGCTAACCGCAGCTTCCAGATCGTCGCCGAGCGTCATGCTTTCGCCTATGTTGAGCGTGTACAAGATTGGCTTTTGCGACAAAAACATAAAGCCCCGGATGAGCTTCTTCTCCTCGGGTGTCATCTCCAACTCGCGCAGAGGCTGTTCCTTTTCGAGGGCTTCCTTGGAGCGCAGCAGCAGGGCCTGTTCGCGCTCCAGATCGCTGGTGCGTCCTTTCTTCAGGTCCTTCTCCAGCCGCTCCAGCCGCTTTTCCACCTGGGTCAGGTCGCTGATCATCAGGTCGAACTCGACGTTCTTTATGTCGCGGAGAGGATCGATGGGGCCGACGTGGGGAATCGAATCCTCGTCAAAGACGCGGAGGACGTGGATCAGGGCATCGACATTCCGCAGGCTGGTCAGAAACGCCGTCTCTTTCAGCGCCTCCTGCCCGATGGCCGCAACATCGACAAACTCGACAGAAGCATAGGTCGTCTTCTTCGGCGAGTAGAGAGCTGAGAGCTTGTCCAACCGTTCGTCTGGAACGCGCGCCACGCCGATGTGCTCCTGGCGCGAGTGGCCGCGCTCGTCGAGTTTGGCCTTGGTGAGAATCTTGAACAGCGATGTCTTGCCCACCTGCGGCAGGCCGATGATGCCAGTCTTCATTGATTTCCCAATGGTCCCGGTCAGAGTGGTCCAGAAAGGAAGAGAAGCGCGCCGGAGGACCTCTTCGATGATACAGGATGAAGGGGTAGTGACTTCGGGGGCGGGAAACAGGCGTCAGCGGACGCCAGTCGTCCAAGCAGCCCCAAGACTGGTGCCGGTCATGATCGCAATCCCAAGATCCATGGGCCAATGCGCAATAATAAGCGGCGACAGGCGGCGAATGTGTAAATAAACCGCCATACAGAACAGCAGGAGAGGCACCATCATGAGAGAACGATAGGCCACGAACCGCCAATCGGGAATGAAGGGCAACATGCAGTGTTGCGCGGAGAACCAGAACAATACGATCAAGAAGGCGATCCAGGTTCGACCGGTGAGCGCCTCCAACCGAGGCAGCACATATCCCTGGTAGGTCATTTCTTCCATGGCCGATTGGATCACCCACCACACGGTCAAGCTGTATACCGTGGCCCAGAGGGGTAGGGCGTGAAGTTGCAGGATGAACGCCACGGGGGTCTTGGCCGGGGAGCCGTACACCAGCACCTGCGCAACATAACTTCCGGCCATGGCGCACAGATACGCGATAACCAGAATCCCAAGCCCGAGCCACAGGTCGCGTCCCCAGCGCAGGCGGATCGGGCCAATGAGGTCGCGGAGACGGATGCCTTCCTTGCGCGTGAAATACTTCATGCCGAGGAGGCAGCCAAGATCGCCGAGGTTGGCGTAGACAGGCCACCACTGGCCGGCCGACCGGAAAGGAGCCGGACGGTGCAAGACGAGAAACACCAGCGCCAGCAGGGATTGCAGCGCCAGCCAAAAGACGGAGCGCGCGGCTACCAGCAACAGCGGTCCGGTCCAAGAGATGTGTCCCTCGCGTATGCGCTCCTCGATCTGAGAGCGCGAGTTTAATTGGGTGGTGGCTGAGGTTGCAACTTCGCGAGCAGACGACATGCAAATCTATCTCCGCCGCGAAGTCTACCATGGGTCGCAGAGGAACGGCTGTGATGGGCTCGCTCCTTCAAAGACGTGTGCTCTCCGCTCTGGCGACAAGCACCACTGCTGCCAGCCCGAGCAGCAGGATGGCTCCCTCCACATTCACGCTGCGGCGGTGCAGCTTCTCAAAATCCAGGCGGCTTGGATTCGCCGCATCCACGGCGTTAATGGACCCACCGGCGGCGATGCGGTCCTGTTCCATCGCGGGTATGATGCCGAATTGCGAATAGAGTGTAAGCCCGATCATCGCGATCAGCAGGCCCATGGGCGCAAGCACGGCGCGCGGCTTGTAAATATTCCAAACAGGTGCCACAGCCAGCAGCGCCAGCGCCACCATTCCCGAGACTAGCCCCATGACGTGCAGAATGCGCAGCAACTGGCCCACAATCGCGCCAGCCGCGTGGGTAACGGGAATGAGCGTCTGGAAGGTGATGGCGGCAACGATGGGAAAGAAGATCTCCGCGCCCAGCCAGACGATGAGCGCGAGATAAAGCACGGTCCGGAAGAGAGTCTTCATAATGTCACTGTTCACTGTCTCTTCAGCGCCCGCTTCAGCACCGTCTCTAGCGCCGCCTTCACCTGCGCGTACTCCGCTGGCGTGACCTTGCCGGTGATCTTCTCATTCTCCAGGGTGAACAGTTCTTCCTTGAGGGCGTTCAACAGAGCAGCGTTCCCCGTGAGCTGCGACGCCGCATGAGCAGTCGTTTGCGAACTCACCACCGAAGTGGGAGTCTGCACGCTTCCGGCGCCGCTAACAAGAATCGCAGTCGTCGCGGACCTTCGCAACAGGAAGGCCGCTGTAGTGACGAGCAGGAACGCCAGGCCGCCCAGAATCCAGCCCTTGTACTTCGACAGCGGATCGGGTGTGTCAATGGGTTGGCCGATGCCGCCGCCGGGCGTTGTACCGGGGGTGCTCGTATCCTGACTGCCGCCACCCTGCCCGCCAGCTTGTTGGCCGCCTTGGCCACTTTGATCTTCGCGCGGCAGAGCGCCCGTGCCCGAGATGGTGAACTCGAGCGAGCTAGCGGGAAGCGCATTCCTCGACAGGAAGGTTTGAAAGCTGGGGTCCTGCGGCGAAGACTGGTAGACCGATCCCGATCCCGCTGCAAAGGTCATGCTCTTGGGCAATACCACCCATACCGTTCTTGCCGGTGCCGTGATTTGCGGATGAAAGGTGTACTTGCCGCTGGCGTAAGGCAACTCGTATTCGATCTGGAAGAGCGTGCCCTTGTCGCCCGCGTCGGGCTGAATCGGAAAGTTGAAGGCGTAGTGTCCCTTGGGTCCGTCGGGATCCATCTTCAGCGAGGTTGGCAAGCCGCTTGGCCGCTGCGCCGATGCCCCGCCCACCACGGCATCCGCGGGCAGCACAATCGAAAACGAGCGCGGACTCCACTGCGTGCGAGGCGGCGAACTGGAGTTATGCAACAGATAACGCTCGATCACCTGAAGCTGGCCATTCGAGGCTTCGACTATGGCCGTGACGTCCTCTTCGAGGTTGACTCCCGTGACTTGCTCGGCCACGTCATACACGGGAATGTCGCCTGGCGCGCCTCCTTCGGGCGCGGCAATGAAGTAGGGCGCACCCTGGTGGGTCACTCGCACCAGAGCGGGCCCGCTGCCGGATTTCTCCAACGAATAGTGTCCGCGCGCATCGGTGGTCGCGTGAGTTACTTCGCTCATACCGGCCTGTACGTCGACCAGCACGACGGTGTCGCCCGCCGCGGGCTTGCCCGTTGTCTTGTCGGTGACAGTGCCGTTGATTTGTGCAGCGTTGGCCATTGCGCACCAACAAAGCAAGCTAAGGGCGATGGCAGGGAAGACGAACTTGGTCGATCTCATTGTCGTAACAGGAACCTCTATTGAATTGCAGCGAAAAGTTGGGTGCCCCACCCTCGTCGCGCTCTTGTCCTTGCGGCTTCGAGGTCCCCAGCGACAGGTCTTCGTCGTTGGGGTGATCTAGGGTGGGACACCACTAACCCTCCTCCGGTCTGTTATGGGGCCTCGCAAGCTCTTAAACCTGCTGCAAAAGCTCGATCTCGGCCAGCAACTGCGCCGCTTCGTTCTCAAGGTGCGCCCGCTGCACGGCGAAGTCCTCTTCAGGATACTTGCCGGCCCGGTATTCGAAATTCAGGTCGCGCAGATTTTCGTAGAGTTGCTCCTTGCGCTCCAGCAGATAGTCCAGGCGCGTCTTCTGGCGCTGGCTGGCGAAGACATTCTCCGGCCAAAAGGTGTAGATGAACAGCGCAAACAGCAGCAGTGCCCCGGCAATCAGACCTTCGGTTGGCGTCATATCTCAATAACCTCCTTCGCTGCCAGGGTCGGTCTCCCGGCGAATCCTCTCCCTCAGCGCCACGCTGTCCGGATCGGTTGCCATCGCCTCGGCCGGAGGCATGGCAGCATTCCATCGGCGAACCAGCAGAATCGTTCCCAACAGCGCAGCGGCGAAGACCGCGAAAGGCGCTATCCACGCCACCAGGTCGAAGCCATGGGTGGTGGGAGCGGCCAGGACGGTAGCGCCATACTTGGCGGCGAACGAGCCCAGAATCTCCTGGTCGCTGCTCCCCGCTGTGATATCCGCACGTAACTCGTCCTGCTCCGGACCGGACATTGGACAGCTCACGTGGTTGCACTCTCCCAGCACCTCGTTGCAGCTACAAGTGCACATCAACTTGTGGTTCAGTTTGTCGAATCGCGAATTTGCATCTGTTGCCCCAAGCGAGAAACAGACCGCTATGGCAAGTGCGGCCGCCTGCAAGAATCTCAGCAAAAGGGTAAAACGCGACGGAGTCGTCATCAGTCGCCTCCCCCCAGCACGGGTTCAACAGGAACCGTTCGCGCCACGGGCACCCGCAGCGCGGCGGTGGCCGGAGTGAGGCTCGGTACCAGCGCCACCAGCGTCCCGCAGGCGATGAGGGCCACCCCGGCCCAGATCCAGCTCACCAGAGGATTCAGAAACGCCTTGATGATCGGCTGCTGTGTATCGGGGTTTGTGCCCTCGTACACCACATACAAGTCCCACGGGAGAGTCGAATGGATGGCCACCATGGTCTGCGGCTGCTCGTTGGCGAGGTAAACCCGCTTCTCCGGTGTCATCTGGAACTGGAATTTGCCGCCCCTCGAAACATCCAGCCGTGCAAAGTCGGAGTTGTAGTTTGGATTCGAGTCCTGCGTGAATCCCACGTTTTCCAGCATGTAGGGACCGATCGAGATCTTGTCGTGGAGCGCCATTTCACTCTCTACGTTGCGGTTGAAAGCCGAGCCCGCCAGTCCGATCACGACAATCACCACGCCAATGTGAATGAAGTATCCGCCGTAACGCCGTGTGTTGCGCCGAACCAGCAGAACCATTGAAGCGAAGAGGTTCCTTCCGGTCTGCCTTGCAATCACTCCGGCCCCACGCAGAAACTCCGAACCGATGGCGGTCACTACCGCCGCCGACATGGAAAAGGCCACCAGCGCATAGAAGTTGCCCTGATCGAATGCGCCGTCCTTCCACGGCTTCACGCCTGCGGCGAGGCAGACGATGACCATGGCCCACAGCGCGATCACCGGTAGTATAAAGTTGCGCTTGACGCTCTTGAGCGACGTGGACCGCCACGGCAACAGCGGGCCAACGCCAGTCAAAAACAAAAGGAAGATCCCGATAGGAATGGCCACCGTGTTATACCAGGGCGCACCCACCGTCACCTTGTTGCCGACGACGTACTCTGAGAGGATCGGAAAGAGCGTTCCCCAGAGAATCACGAAGCAGGCCGCCAACAACACCAGATTGTTAAAAAGGAAGCTCGACTCGCGGCTTACCAGCGATTCGATCTGGTGCTCGCCCTTCAGGTTGCTGCGCTGCAAGATGTAGGTGAAGATGCAGACAGCCAGCACGACCCCCATGAAGACCACAAACCATGTGCCGATCGACGACTGCGCAAAGGCATGAACCGAACTGACCAGCCCGGCGCGCGTCAACAGCGTACCCAGCATTGTCAGCAGGAATGTGGTGAAGATCAGCCACACATTCCAGCTTTTCATCATGCCCTTCTTCTCCTGCATCATCACGGAGTGCAGAAAGGCGGTTCCCGTCAGCCAGGGCATAAAGCTCGCGTTCTCGACCGGGTCCCATCCCCAATAGCCGCCCCAACCCAGCACAGCGTAAGCCCAATGCATGCCGAGGAAGATGCCGCAGGTCAAAAACATCCAAGTCACCATCGTCCAGATGCGGGTGATCTTGATCCACTTCTCGCCGGGATAGCGCATCATCAGCGCGCCCAGCGCAAAGGCAAAGGGCACAGAGAAGCCGACATAGCCCAGGTAGAGCATCGGTGGGTGAATCACCATCTCCGGATACTGGAGCAGGGGATTGAGTCCGTTGCCGTCGGCGGGCGGCGTGCCTCGCAGCAACGCAAAGGGTGGTGCGGCGAAGTTGAGCACCAGCAGAAAGAAGACCTGAATACCGGCCAGAATCGCTCCGGCATAGGCATACAGCTTGACATCTCTCTTGTGCGTAAGGCGCAGCACAAAGCCGTATGCAGCCAGCAGCCATGCCCACAGCAGCAGAGAGCCCTCCTGGCCGCTCCACAACGCGGAAAACTTGTACGCGCCGGGCAGCGCTCGGTTCGAGTGCTCCAGAATGTACGTAATAGAGAAGTCGTTGGTAAAGACAGACCAGATCAGCGCAAAAGCCGCCGCCGTCACGGCGACGAAGACCGCAATGCCAGCCCGACGCGCCGTATCAGCCAGCCGCTCAGGGGAGATGGGCGCCGGTTGCCCGGTTGCAATCAGCCTCAGCGCCAACGTTCCCGCCAGCAGATTGTATGCGGCCAGAGCAAGCGCGATCACTAAAGCAAAACTGCCAAAAGCTGCCATCGAAACTCCGCAATCAAATCAAGGACGATTCTCGCACACGACCGTAAGCTTCAAATTGCTTCCGGCCAACTAATTCCTCATCCATCATAAGCTGTCGAGGTGTGATAAGGCTCACACTTCAGATGGAGAACGGAAGTTGTCTCTTGCAGCGGAAACTCTCGAACCAGGCTGTTGAATTCGTTCCTAGCCAAACAGGAACTCCTTATCTCTCAGCTCTTTGATGCTGTCGCGCAGTTTTGCGGCTCTTTCAAACTCAAACTTTTTCGCCGCCTCGCGCATCTCGGCTTCGAGCTTGGCAATGTAGGTATCCAACTCGATCTGCGTGGCGAACTCCGGCAGTCCGGCGGCCTCCTCCAGCTCCACATCGCCGTATTCGGCCTTCATGATCTGCGCCAGCCCCATGTCCATCGTGTTGACGATCGATTGCGGCGTGATGCCGTGCTCTTCGTTGTAGGCCGTCTGTACCGCCCGCCGTCGGTCGGTCTCGCCGATCGCCCGCTTCATCGAGTCGGTCATTCTGTCGGCGTAGAGGATCGCCTTGCCCTCAAGGTGCCGTGCCGCCCGCCCCATCGTCTGGATCAGCGATCCGGCCGAGCGCAGAAAGCCCTCCTTATCCGCATCCAGAATCGCCACGAGCGAGACCTCGGGCAGATCCAGACCTTCCCGCAGCAGGTTGATCCCAATCAGCACATCAAACTCGCCCTTGCGCAGCCCGGCCAGCAGCTTCACGCGCTCCAGCGTCTCGATCTCCGAGTGCATATAACGGCAGCGCACGCCGACCTCGGTGTAGTAGCCCGCCAGATCCTCGGCTATGCGCTTGGTCAGCGTCGTCACCAGCACCCGCTCGCCCCGCTGGGCCCGGTCGCGAATCTCGCCCAGCAGATCGTCGATCTGGCCCTTCACCGGGCGAATCTCAACCTCCGGATCGACCAGCCCCGTCGGCCGAATCACCTGCTCCACCACTACGCCGGCCGAGCGCGTCAGCTCATACGGCCCCGGCGTCGCCGAAACGTATATCGTCTGATGAATCCGGTTCTCAAACTCCTCAAACTTCAGCGGCCGGTTGTCCATCGCCGAGGGCAGCCTGAATCCATAATCCACCAGGTTCTGCTTCCTGCTCCGGTCGCCAAACCACATCCCATGCACCTGCGGAATCGTGGCGTGGCTCTCGTCCACAAAGAGCAGAAAATCGCGCGGAAAATAATCGAGCAGCGTCGGCGGAGCCTCGCCGGGCAGGCGGCCTGAGAAGTGTCGCGAGTAGTTCTCAATGCCGTGGCAGTAGCCCATCGACTTGATCATCTCCAAATCGAATCTGGTCCGCTGGTTGACTCTCTGCGCCTCGACCATTCGCCCCTGCGCCTCAAGCTCAGGAATCCACGCATTCAACTCGCCCACGATCGAGTCGATCGCCTGCGACTTTTGCTCCGGCTGCACCACATAGTGGCTCTTGGGATAGATCGGCAGGCGCGCGTACTTCTGCTTCACGGTGCCGAAGAGTGGGTCGATTTGGCTGAGGCTCTCAATCTCGTCGCCGAAGAGCTCGATGCGATAGGCCGATTCGTCGTAGGTCGGATAGACCTCGATAATGTCGCCGCGCACTCTGAATGTCCCGCGCCTAAAATCCGCATCGTTGCGCTCGTAGAGAATCTCGACCAGTCGCCGCGTAATGTCCTTGCGGCTGATGCGCTGGCCCTTCTCGAGCAGCAGCAACATCCCGTAGTAGGCCTCCGGCGAGCCCAGGCCATAAATGCAACTCACCGAGCTGACGATGATCGCATCCCGCCTTTCAAAGAGCGAACGAGTAGCCGAGAGCCGCAGCTTGTCCAACTCCTCGTTGATCGTCGCTTCCTTTTCGATATACAAGTCGCCGGCGGGAATATACGCCTCGGGCTGGTAGTAGTCGTAGTAGCTGACGAAGTATTCAACGGCATTGCCGGGGAAGAACTGCTTGAACTCGTGATAGAGCTGCGCGGCGAGAGTCTTATTGTGCGCCAGGATCAGCGCCGGCCGGTTCGACTGCTCGATGATCTTGGCCATGGTAAAAGTCTTGCCCGAGCCGGTGACGCCGAGCAGCACCTGGTGCTTTTCGCCGGCGGCGAGGCCTTTCATCAGCTCGTCGATGGCCCGCGGCTGATCTCCCCGCGGCGTGTAGCTAGTGACCAACTGAAAGTCCATGGGTGCATTATAACTGAAAGGCGAATAAGAAGCGAATACGCAGAAGAGATTTCACGTAGAATGGAGGCTCGGTTGCAAGAATGCGTATTGTGATGGATACCTCGGCGCTTGTTGCTGGACTGCGCTCCCGTCTGGGTGCCAGCGCGGCGCTGCTCAAGGAGATTGACGCGAACCGGGTGGTACTTGTGGCGAGCCCCGCGCTGTTTCTGGAATATGAGGCCGTGCTCAAGCGGGAAGAACATGGTCTTCCCGCGCAATTTGTGGACGGCTTTCTTGCCGAACTGGCGCTGTGTATCTCTCCGGTGGAAATTCGATTTGTCTGGCGGCCTCAGTTGCGTGATGCCGACGACGAAATGGTGCTCGAAGCGGCGATTAACGGGCAGGCCGAGGCAATTGTGACGCATAATAGAAGAGACTTCGAGCGGGCAACCGAACGCTTCGGGATTGAGGTCTTGTCGCCGGCGGAATTGCTTCAGCGGCTCAGGCGGAAGGGGAGGGAAGCATGACGCGTGTATTCGACCTGCCGAATTCTCTTGTGAAGCGCGCAGAGGAGTTGGCGCGTGAAGATGGCGTCTCCCTGGATGTTTGGGTGACCTCCGCGCTGGCGCAGAAGATTGGCGCGGTGGAGACCGCCGCTGAGTTCTTCCGGCGCAGGGCGCAATCCGAGGGCGCGAGCAAGGGGCTGAGTTCCTACCTCGACCTCATTCCGGATAACCCTCCCATGCCGGGGGACGAGCTGCCGATAGCTTGAAGCCTGCTCCCCTTGGTTTCAAAGTCGAGACCCGGGGCACCCGGCCCCCGGCGATTTTAGTGGCCGTTCGCTTGGGACATTGGAAGCGAGGATATATGGCCGTCATGGCTTCTTACGTTGACGCCGCAGGCGGCCCTTTTGAATTGGCAGTTGCTCCAACTGCAATGGTCTCAACCCCCGAGAAGTGGCTAGAGTTTGATCGGGAATGGAGCGCATGCCTGGATAGTTATAAGGTGAACGAACTCCACATGAAAGACTTTGCACATTCTTGCGGGGAATATGAAGGCTGGAAGCAAGATCAGCCTAAACGAAAACGGTTTCTTAATAATCTTATGTGGATCGTCGAAACCTACATCGAATACACAGCCAGCGATGCCGTTTATATGGAAGCATACAACGCGCATGATGCGCACTTCCAACTCAGCGAGCATGTGCGCCCGTACACTATGGGATGCTTCTCAGTTGCCGGTCACGTATTCAAATGGGGAAAATCGCGAGGGATTTCTCGCGATGATTTTGTCTGGTTATTTGAGAAAGGCGATACAGATCAAAGCGATCTGCGAAAGCGGCGGGACAAGGAATATCCCGACGCGAGGGTAGATCCCATTTTTCTCTCTAAGAGGGATAAGTATCCGGACCCTAAGATTTGCAAGCGTCAAAGACCCTTTGAGGCTGCGGATTTCGTTGCGTATGAAAACTTAAAGGTTCATAAATTGCTTAAAGAGCGCGGAGACGAACCTGTCTACGAAGATGAGTTGCGTAAACCGCTGCAACGAATGAAAAAATGGCCAGGTGCAAGCGATTGGGGATATTTCGGCGACGATAATATTGCTCGTGTCTGTAAGAATTACTCCATACCCCCGCGCATAGCCGCCGTATAATTGCAGCCATCATGACAGACAAAAAAATGGTGCTGGAAGTGGGCGAGCAGATTACCGCCCTTGAGCAGGAGATTACTGGACTCAAGGCGATTCTGATGAGCACGAAGCAACCTGATGGAAGTCCTATTCCTTGGCAGTGGCTGTTGGAAGAGGACATGCCGACACTTCTATCCAACCATGTTTACGAACGAAGGCTTTGTGCGCTTCGGCAAGCTCTTGGCACTTCTTCCGATTGTACGTCTCTTGTCCGCAATTTCCATTCGCACATTTGTAAGTAACGGTTTGCATTTGGGCATCGAGAGTAAGAATGGCATCCTCCTCCACCCAGCGTAGGCGGGTGGCCACGATCTCAGGGGGGCAGATTGTTCAACTGAGGGTGCCCCCGGTCCCTCGCATTTGGGGACCGGGGACTACAGATCACTCAGCTCTCGCTCTTGAGACCTGACGTTCCCTTCATCCCAAACATTGCAAAAATGGTATACTTGCTCTATGCCATAGTCTGTCGGATTCCTCGATGAGGAGACGAAGGCTGCGCTCGACGAGGTCAAATGAAGTCCAGATTCATCCCCGTCGAAGAATCCTTCAAGCAGTGGAAGAAGGACCCCAAATACCTTGCGGCCTACGACGCGCTTGAGGCCGAATTCGCCCTCGCCTCGGCCATGATCAAGGCGCGCGCGGACGCGGATATGACCCAGGAGCAGGTCGCCGAGGCCATGGGGACGACACAAGCCGTTGTCGCCCGCCTCGAAAGCGGCAAGGTCCTCCCATCGACTCGAACCCTGGAGCGCTTCGCCAAAGCCACACACACCCGTCTCTGCATCAGCTTCGCCAGCGAACTACTGAGCCGCGAGGCGACAGGTTAACACCGGCTGCCTCCGCCGTGGTCCTCTCGATAAGAGCCTATTCGGCCTTCTTCAACTTCTTTGGCGGAACTTTACGCTTGGCGCGCGGAGGGATGTAGTGAAAGCGGATGAGATAGATCTTGTCGCCCTTGCCGTGTTTTGCCACTTTGAGCAAGTCGAGGACGCCGGAGAAGCCTGATTCGTGGGCCAGCTCCGGCGTGATGTCGGGGAAGCCGATCGGCGTGATGGACTCGATCTCGATTGCGCCGTCGCCCATCGCGTAACGGCCGCCCTCTTTGACGTGAGCGGCAGTCCAGATGCGGACAGTGCACGTGATCTCCCCTCGAATGACTCCCTCGCGCAGCCGTTTGGCAAAGACCATCGCTGCGGGCCTCCTTTCCGTTGAATTCGTCATAGAGCCCAGCCCGTAAATGGGTAGTGCCGACCTCCAGGTCGGCTGTTCTGTGGGTCTCCAGACCCACAGAGGTTTCTGGCGGCGTGGACGCCGCCAGTACTGCCGGTCAGGAGACCGGCGCTACATTCCGTTCATGATTTACCGATAAGCATCGGTATTCTTTCGGGGTTATTGGCTTAGGCCCACTTCTTTCCCTGCGCTGCGAGGTCCGCGCGGCCGAGCTCTTCGGGCGTCATGGCAATGCGGAATTCGACTTCTGCATTGAATTGAAGGAACCAGGGTTCAGCAAGTCTGGCAACATCGGAAGCGCCATCAACGTTCACAACAAAGATGGCGCCGCGGTGGCCATCCCGTTCTGTGAAGTAGGCGGACTCGGGTTTGGTGGCGTCGAGAATCTGGCGCATCTTCTCTCCCACCGTGCCGTTCCGGACCAAAGTGTTAAACGGTTCAATGGGGCATTGAACCAGCATGATCATGCGCACAAAGACCTCCAGGTGCCGTGAAATCGCGCTCTGGGCGCGCCCGGCACAGCGCGGATTCTACCATGCGCCTGGGTTGGCACACTTTGTTTCATCTCTCCAAAAATCGCAGAATACTTGCTCCCGCCGTGAAACGCGCGCGCATCGGCCCCACACGATCTTGTGCACGATCTCTCGGCACGCCTTGTGGAAAGATTCCTCTTTACTGCCACACCCTTCGTCTGTAAAGTAACCGGAAGAAAGGGGATGTGACGCATGATCCTCGCGAATCTTCCACAAGCTATCACTGCAATCGGCGGGTTGGGCACGGCGGCCTTCGGACTGCTGGAGGCCATCAAGCCGGTTTTTCCTGGGATCAATCACATGGGATTTGGCCGGATTCGCACGACGATTTCGAGCCTAACGCCGAGCGAACCCGGCGCTCATCCGCCGCTGAATGCGCTGCCTCAGTCGAATGTTCTCGACTCGCTGCTTGCCAATTGGGTCAACGGCACCGACCTCAACAGCCAGAAGTCGATTGCCAAGTCGCTCATCAAGCTGCATCTGAGCGCGGGCAATGCACCGGCGCTGGCGGCGGCCACCAATGTCGATCCAGCTCTGCTCAGTGAAGTTGCGCGGAGCATCGCCTCCTCAACGGCGCTCACTCAGCCACAGAGCGACGCCTACTCGCGCTTCGACCTGATTGTGACGGCGATGCTCGATGAGGCCTACCAACATGCCGATCAGGTCTATCGCAACTCGACCCGAGGGCTCGCCGCTCTGCTCGCGGTGGCTCTGGCCTTTGCCGGGGGCTTGAGTCTGGCAGGCTCGGCCGGAGGACTGGATCTGGCGGGCTCATTGAAGGTGTTCTGGTGGAAGCCCGACATGTTCCTCTCGTTGCTAATCGGCCTGCTCGCCACACCACTGGCGCCCATCGCCAAGGACATCTCCAGTGCGCTCTCGACGGCTGTGAATACCATGCAGGCAATTAAAAAGTAGGTGCCTATGACTGTATTCCTCGATCTGCGTCTTCAGCCGGTCGGCGGAGGCCTGGCGGCCTCAGTGAGCGTCAACCAAGGTACGACTATCGCTGACTACACAGGTCTGAACCTGAGTGACCTGCATGAATCGATTCAGGGCCGGCATGTGCTGATAGCAGCGCACGGCTTCAACGTGAATCGCGCCGACGGGATTGCCCACTTGTCGAATTGGGGCAGGCTGCTGCAGCTTCCACAGCCGGGCTCCATTTTCTTGGGTCTGCTGTGGCCGGGCGACTCGGTGTGGGCTCATGGACTCGACTATCCTGACGAGCCGAAGATCGCCGACGAAGCGGGTGGCCTGGCGGCTGAGTTCATCGATGCCAACTTCCAGGGGGCAGCTAGCATCTCATTTGCCTCGCATAGTCTGGGAGCCCGCGTGGTGCTGGCGACGATCTCGCATCTGAGCCTGCCGGTGCGCCGCGTGATGCTGATGGCTCCGGCTATCGACGACGACTGCCTGAACACGGAATTCCAGGCCGCGGCCGGAAACGTCGAGGCAATTTCTGTCCTAGCGTCGAAGGAAGATGAGGTACTGTCGGCGGCCTTTCCACTGGGCAACTTCTTCGCCGGGATTATCGCGGCGGGACATCCGTGGTGGCACGCCGCGCTGGGCCATGCCGGTCCCACCTTGCCCTTCCCCACGAACTTCCAGGCGCCCTTTGAGATTCCCGACGACTGGAAATTCGAGCACGGCAACTATCTGCAAATCACCGACCCGGAGCCGCCCGCAAGGCGGCTGCCGGTGGATGTGCCGCCCCAAACCACGCCAGCACCACCGGGTGTGGGCTGGCAGGAGTCCTTCTCGTCGGCCTTCGTGTCGACGCGTTTCCGGTAGAGGCGGAATTTCAGGGCGGCTGAAATATTTATCGCTTTTTCTTCGCTTTTTGGGTAAAGCTGTTGTATGCTGGTTTCGCAACGCAGGAGGTTGCTCAAATGGACTTTCAGAGAGAACTGATTGCCGAGTACGACCGCGAGACCGCCAAGACCCGCAAAATGCTTGAGGCGATCCCGGCCGACGTCGATTTCACTTTTAAACCCCACCCCAAATCAATGAGCCTTGGCCGGTTAGCCGGACACCTCGCGGAAACCTGCGGAGATTGGGCGAAGACGACCTTCACGACCGACAAGCTGGAGTTCCCAGCGGACCACAAGTTCGAGGCCTACATCCCCGCATCGACCGCGGCACTTTTGGAGCGTTACGACAAAGAGGTCGCCGAGGCCAAGACGGCGTTTACTGAGTTCGCTCCGGCAAAATGGGATGAGAACTGGAAGTTCGTTGCCGGCGGCCAAGCCTGGATCGACGACTCGAAGTACCGGGTCTTCCGCGACTGGGTGATGGACCACCTCATCCACCACCGTGCACAGCTGGGCGTCTACCTGCGACTGCTCGACAAGCCGATTCCGGGAGCTTACGGGCCTTCGGCGGATGAGATGCCGGGGCAGTGAACAGCGGATAGGGAATAGAAAGAGCCATGGATGACTTGGCGGACGGGGTGGTCTCTTCCCTGGCATCTATTCCCTAATCCCTGTTCCTTCGTGATCTATCCTTATTCCATGTCCTTCACATTTCCAAAGATCTATCCCATCCTTGATTCTTCTTTCATTCCGACCGCTGATCGGGGGCAGTTTCTGCGACGGCTTGGCGGCGAGCTTACAGATGCCGGCGCGACGTGTCTCGAGTACCGCAACAAAAGCGGCTCAGATGCTGAATTGGTCGCGGACGCGGAGATCCTGCGCGCCGCAATGACTGCTGGAAGGGTGAAGTTAATTCTAGATGACAGAGTTGATCTTGTTGAACTGATAGGTTTTGACGGTGTGCATGTTGACGTCGGCGACTTGACGCCGGGTGAGGCTCGGGCATTGCTTGGGCCGGATCGCATTATCGGCACCTTTGGCGGCGGGGCTGCCGGGATGGTTCCTGGGATTCTTGCGACCGCAGCGGATTACTTTTCGATTGGACCGGTCTTTGCGACGCGCACCAAGCAGACGAGTTTGCCGCTGATCGGGATGGAGGGGGTTCGGCGGCTGCGCAAGGAGGCTGGCGCTGGGCCGGTGCTGGTTGCGATTGGGGGCATTAAGCAGGCCACGGCAGCCGAGGCGCTGGCTGCCGGAGCCTCGGTTGTGGCTGCAGCAGGGGCGATCTTCCGCCACGAGAACCCAGCGGGCGAGTTTCGGCGGTGGATGGCGGAACTGGATTAGAGATGGATGGTGGGGGTTTGTGGCATCCCACCCTGGCCGCAAGAACAAATACGCGGCGAGGGTGGGGCACCCGAAAGGCGGTCGAGGGGGCTGGGCAACAGAGTTCAGGCTGCGGCTTGAACCTCATTGGATTTCGTTCTAAGCCGATTACTGGTTAGGGTGCTGGTAATGATGGTGATGGTGGTGGTGATGGTGGGGATGTACTACCACCACAACCTGCGCCTGCGCCGCATAAGGTACCGCGAGACAGAAGAGAAGCATCGTTCCAAACAGAAACTTTTTCATACCTTAGGATGACCCTCGGCTCGGTCATTTGCTGAGCTACTATGACCTACTCGACAAAGTCGGGCTGAACTGCGCATAGTATGCTTCTTCCAGTGATGAACCGCAACCTCATCTCAAACAAGGAGACTGCCGTGGGGGAGCGCGATTTGGACAATAACCCGGCCAACGCCACCCGGTTAGTGCAGAGCCTTGGTCTCTTCAGTGCGACTGCAATCGTCGTTGGGTCGATGATCGGATCGGGGGTATTTATTGTCGATGCGGACATCGCGCGCGGCACCAACTCGCCGGCGCTCTTTCTGGGCGCATGGGTGCTGACAGCCATTCTGACGATGACGGCCGCGCTCAGCTACGGCGAACTGGCGGCGATGATGCCCAAGGCAGGAGGGCAGTACGTCTATCTGCGCGAGTCGCTGGGGCCGCTGTGGGGCTTTCTCTATGGCTGGACGCTCTTTCTGGTGATCCAGACGGGCACAATCGCCGCCGTCGCAGTAGCTTTCGGCAAGTTTCTCGGCGTCTTCTTTCCTGCAATCTCGACGACGCACTGGCTGTGGCATATCGCGCATGTGCCACCGCTTCGCGTCGGTCCAATGGTGCTGGGCAATATGGACATCGGCGTCAGCACGGCGAACCTGACGGCCATCGTTGTCGTCGTCTTTCTGGCCATCGTGAACATCTTTGGTGTGAAGCTCGGCGCGCTGATCCAGAACATCTTCACCACGGCGAAGGCTTTAAGCCTGGCCGGGTTGATACTGCTGGCCTTCACGGTGGGACACAACGCCACTGCATGTGCGGCCAACTTTGGTGTCGGCTGGGGCGAGTTCTGGCGGAATGCAGGCTGGAGTTCGCTGCATCCGGTCGAGGTGGGTGTCGGCGGGCCGATTGTGCTGGTAAATATGTTCGTGATTCTCGCCGTGGTGCAGGTGGGATCGCTTTTTTCCGCCGATGCCTGGAACAACGTCACCTTCACCGCCGGCGAGGTGAAGAACCCCCGGCGCACCATCCCGTTGTCGCTGGTCCTCGGTACGGGGTTTGTGCTGACGGTTTACTTCCTGGTTTCGCTGGGCTATCTGCTGGTGTTGCCGATGCACGGCGATGCGACCGGCGCGACGGTGATGTCGCGGGGAATCCAACACGCGACGGAAGATCGTGTGGCGACCGCTGTACTGGAGCAAATCTTCCACTCGGGCGGCGCATACCTCATGGCCGCAGCGATTCTGATCTCGACCTTCGGCTGCGCCAACGGCATGTCGCTGGCCGGGGCGCGGGTCTACTACGCGATGAGCCAGGATGGTCTGTTCTTCAAGACCGTAGGCAAGCTGCACCCGCGCTACAAGACACCGGCGGCGGGGTTGCTGGTGCAGGCCTGCTGGGCGACGCTGCTGTGCATCTCGGGCTCCTATGGCCAGTTGCTCGACTACATCATCTTTGCGGTGCTGGTGTTTTACATTCTCACCATCGTGGGGCTCTTCGTGCTGCGGTTTACGAAACCGGACGCGCCGCGGCCATACAAGGCGCTAGGTTATCCGGTGCTGCCCGCGCTCTACATCGCACTGGCTGCGTGGATTTGTATCGTATTATTGCGATATAAGCCCCAGTACACATGGCCGGGCTTGGTGCTGGTTCTGCTCGGCATTCCCGTCTTTCTCTTCTGGTCCAGGAAAACTTCAGCGGGCCCGCAAGCATAAGGAGTAGCCCATTCGAATGGCGAATCTCTTCAAGAGGAAACCTCTCAGCCTGATCGTCACCGAGGCCCAGGAAGAGGGCGAGCAGCATCTGGAGCGCGCTCTGGGGCCCGTATCGCTGACGGCGCTGGGAGTGGGCGCGGTGATCGGCGCGGGCATCTTTGTGATGGCGGGATTGGGCGCGCACAGGGCAGGGCCGAGTCTGATGCTCTCGTTTGTGCTGTGCGGCATCGGGTGCACATTTGCAGGGCTCTGCTATGCCGAGTTCGCGGCGATGATTCCTCTAGCAGGCTCGGCATATACCTATGCCTACGCCACGCTGGGCGAGCTCTTTGCGTGGATCATCGGATGGGATCTGACACTTGAATATGCAATGGGCGCCAGCACGGTGAGTTCCGGCTGGTCGAACTACTTCATTGAGTTTCTGAAGATGTTCGGCATCAAGTTTCCACTTTGGCTCAGCTACGATCATTGGACTGCGATGGCGCAGGCTACCAACAGCGTGGCGCGAGAAATGGTTGCCACGGCGCACCCTGAGCTTACCCCCGGCTCGCCGGGATTTCTGAATGCAGTGACGAGCCTGCTGGCCCACCCAACAGCGCAGATGGCTTCCGCAGCGGATGCGCTGCTCGCCGCGCCGCGGCTGTTCGGGGTCGAGATCGGCTTCAATCTGCCGGCCTTCATTATTGCGCTGATCATTACCTGGATTCTCGTAGTGGGCATCAAAGAGAGCGCCAGATTCAATGCGGCCATCGTCACCATCAAAGTCTCGGTGGTACTGTTTGTGCTGGTTTTGGGGTCGCACTACGTTCATCCTGCCAACTGGGGCCACGACTGGCACAGCTTTGCCCCCTTTGGCATCGCCGGCATGAGTTCGGCGGCGGCCTATATCTTTTTTGCCTTTATTGGCTTCGATGCAGTCTCGACCACGGCGCAGGAGGCCAAGAATCCGCAGCGCGATCTACCGATCGGGATCATCGCTTCTCTTTTCATCTGCACACTGCTCTATGTCGGCGTTGCCGCGGTGCTCACCGGCATGGTGCCTTGGCAACTGGTGAATATCGAGGCTCCGATTACCCACGCCTTTCTCGATCACAATGTTGGCTGGGCATCGGACATCATTACCTGCGGAGCCCTGGCGGGACTGACCTCGGTGATGCTGGTGATGTTGATCGGGCAGACGCGCGTTCTGTATGCGATGGCGTCGGACGGTTTGCTGCCCAAGAAGTTCTTTGCCGCCATTCATCCGCGTTTTCATACGCCATGGAAGAACACGATCCTGGTGGGGCTGCTGGCCGCCATCGTCGGCTCCATCACGCCGATCGACAAGATTGGCACCATGGTGAATATCGGAACGCTGCTGGCCTTTGTGATGGTCTGCGCCGCGGTGATTATCCTGCGTCGCACGGAACCCGGCCAGCATCGGCCGTTTCGCACGCCGGGCATCTACTTCGGAGGCCGGCTGCCGATCGTTCCTGCTCTGGGCATCATCGCTAACGGCTATTTGATGTATTCGCTGGGATTGTGGAATTGGGTGCGCTTAATCGTCTGGCTGATCATCGGCATGTTTGTTTATTTTCTCTATTCGGTCAGGCACAGCAAGGTACAGGCGCTGCCCGATGCCCCCGACGGCGACTAATCCAGCGGTCTTGTATTGAGGACAGAACAGCTTCCCATACGGAAGCCGTTCTGCTGTGAGAGCTGCAACGGCGGCTTAAGCAGTTGCCTTGGCGCAGTGCTGGTCGAAGGCGCGAACTAGCTTGGCGGCGATCTGCTCGGGCGTGGATTGTTCGATGACGAAGCGCTGCATCAGGTAGACCAGTTTGCCGTCGCGCAGAATGGCGACAGACGGCGAGCTATGCGGGCTGCCTTCAAAGTAGCCGCGCGCGCGGGCCGTTGCCTCTTGATCCTGACCGGCAAATACGGTGATTTTGTGATCGGGCGGGTTGGCTGAACCGGTGAGCGCCTGCCGCACGCCGGGGCGCATCTTGCCTGCCGCGCATCCGCAGATCGAGTTGACGACCAAAAGGGTTGTGCCCGGTTGCGCCAGCGCCGCGTCGACTTCGTCGGCGGTCCGGGCTTCGTTGATTCCAGCGCGCACCAACTCCTCGCGCATGGGAATGACCATCATTTCGGGGTACATGTTCGCCTCCGGCAAGGGGAAGTTGCCTGCGCCTATTCTAGCGCGAAAGCGGTGATGTAGCCTTGACTTAATGGACCTTGTTGAAAACAAGCCGCTCGCGCCTTTGACCACCCTGGGTATCGGAGGACCGGCGCGTTGGTTTGTCGATGCTGCGAGCGAAGAGGAGATCGCCGAGTCCGCAGCCTGGGCGCGGGAATGTGGGGCACCGCTCTTTGTGCTGGGTGGAGGCAGCAACCTGCTGGTCTCGGATGCGGGTTTCGACGGGCTTGTGATGCGCGTGGGGCTGCGCGGGATTGAGGCCGAGGATGCCTCGAATGCGCCCAGTCAAAGGCTCTACAGGGTTGCGGCAGGCGAAGACTGGGACCAATTGATCGAGTGTACCGTCGCCGACAATTGCGCAGGATTGGAGTGTCTGGCTGGCATTCCCGGCACTGTGGGGGGGACTCCGGTGCAGAATGTGGGGGCTTACGGGCAGGAGGTGGCCTCGGCGATCGACCGGGTGCGGGCCTTCGACCTGCGAGAGCGCGCGTGGGTAGAGTTTACAGGCGGCGAATGTGGATTCTCCTATCGCCGCAGCCGATTCAACACGGTGGATCGCGGAAGGTTTGTGGTGACGCGCGTGGACTACCGGCTTACACCCGGCGGAACACCCACCATACGCTATGCGGATCTGGAACGGGCACTGGCCGAAGCACAGGCTTCTGGAAGGGAAGCGAGCCTCGCCGAAGTTGCCGCCGTCGTCCGTCGTATTCGCCAGTCGAAGGGAATGCTGCTGGTCGAGGGCGACCCGGATTGCCGCAGCGCGGGCAGTTTCTTCAAGAACCCTGTGTTGAGCGAAGAAGAGTTCAGCAAGATTGCGGCCTTGGCTTCAAACGCAAAGGCCCCGCCGCGTTTTCCCGCTGGATTGGGAGCAGAGAATCAGGGCCGGCTCAAGATACCGGCTGCGTGGCTGATCGAGCAGGCGGGATTCGCCAAGGGGTACAAACTCGGCAGGGCAGGGATCTCGTCGCGGCACACGCTTGCGCTGGTCAACCTCGGCGGAGCGAGCGCGGAAGAGATTATGGCGTTGGCTGGGAAGATTACTGACACTGTTGAGGCTCACCTCGGAGTCCGGCTGGAGATGGAGCCGGTGATGGTTGGGTTTTGATCATTTGTAAACCGGCAGACCACCCTTCAGGCCTCGCGGCTTGGGGAACCTGGATGAGATCGCAGTCTCCCGCTCTTCTCAAGACACACGATGGGTGGTACCCGGCACGATCTGACTTCAAGCGCTCATACTATTCACCTGAATATTCTGATGGCTTTTTAAATTTTATTCGGCGGCATGTGCTTGTCCTGTCGCGGTCGGCATCGGGAAGCTGAGCGTTCCGCCCGATTCGGTGTGCCAGTATGAACCTGCATACAGTATAAAATTCCAGAAAAGAAACCCTCGATATTTTGATTTGTCGATTCGAATTGCGGCGCTTCGATGTTATGCCATGCTGGATTCAGCTTCAATGAACATCAATTGGACAGGTTAGCAGGCACCCACATCGGCGGCCAACTTCAGTGACTTAGCCGTGAAGATCAAGGCTGTTGACTTATTCCCAATCTGCAGAGGATCGCGGTTGTGGAAAACCACAAGTTACAGTGGCATGGCGAAGCTCTACTCATTGGCTTCAGCGATTGGCGATCCAGTCTCAGGGGATAGCAGCGTGTGGAAGACGGCAAAGGCTTTTCCGCTCGGAACAAGCAGGTTTCAATCGGTTCGAGACAAGCCGCGAGGCTGGTTTGCCCTGTACACTCGAACTCATCACGAGAAGCGCGTGGTGGAACATCTGACGCAAAGAGGAATCGAGAACTATTTGCCGCTGTATCAAGCTGTCCATACCTGGACCCATTATCGCAAGGTCACTTTGGACTTACCCCTGTTCCCCAACTACCTTTTTGTGAACATCGCTCCGCACGAGCGCGTCCGGGCCCTTGAAGCTCCTGGGGCATTGTCCCTTGTCGGCAACGCGAGTGTGCCTGCTCCGCTCTCTGAGTCGGAGATCGAATCCCTGCGATCGGCGCTTCAACTGAGAAAGTTCGAACCGCATCGATATCTCACCGCGGGCACGAGGGCGCGCATCGTGGCCGGGCCGCTTGCGGGGATGGAAGGAATCGTGGTGCGAACCAAGGGCAGCCTTCGAGTAGTTCTCACGGTTGAGCTGATCATGCAGAGTGTGGCCGTCGAAGTGAATGCCGAAGAACTGGAGCCTTGCGGTCCCGATTCACACGGTTGACCTTCCGAGATCAAGCTATGTTTGGAAAAAAGTCAGCAGAGAAGAGTGTTACCGAAGTACGCCTGGTGGAAGCCGCCGCGCAGTTGTTCTCGCGTCACGGTTTCAAGGCCACCACGACTCGAGAGATCGCCCAACTCGCGGATCTCAACGAAGTCACTCTATTTCGCAACTTTCCGCGCAAGCTGGACTTGTTTCTGGCCGCATTGGAGTCTCAATTGAGCCGGTTTAACCTTGGCCGGGAACTGCAAGCAAGCCTGTCCGAGGGTGACGATCCGGAGGTTGTGTTGCCGCAAGTTGTGACGTTTGTCCTGAATGTGCTTGTTATGCAACCTGAACTTCAGCACCTTCTCTACGTGGCTGGATTCGAAGTTCCCGAGTCGGACAAGATGATTCGAGAGCACCTTGGAGCAGTCTTCGACCTCCTCTGTGTTTATTTCAAAAAGAGCGTTGAGAAACAGACGATACGCGATGTGGATCCCGTGCTGGCCACATTGGGCCTGCTGGGTATCGTGGCTGCACACCAGTCGCTGCGAGAGCGATTCATCCATGAGCGGCCTGCGCAATCGGAACCGGAGCAGGCAATTGCCGCCTACGTGGGCATGTATCTGCACGGACTGAAGACGTCTCCCGACTTCGCACGATGAGTTGGACTTAATAGGTTGCCTTCATCATGACAAAGAATCTCTTCCTGTTCTTCTTGATGTCCTGCACGCTTGTCTCCGGACAAGCAACTTCGGTGGCTCCCGAGGACGTAGCACAGACTTCGCTTGGTACTTCCGGAGACGGCATCACGATACCGCAGTCACCCGCGGCCGTCGCAGGTGGTGAACGTAATGAGGTATCAGCGGCTGCTGCCAGATCGCGACGGGGAATGATCGCATCGAGATCAACAAGCACGAGCGCTGCGGACAGCGTGCCCGATACCGAGAAGGAAGATCCAGCAAGGCTCGTCGCCTCCAAATTGGTACGCGCGCTCTCATCTCGGTCCGACGTTGAGCTATTTTCAGAGGAGGCCACCGGACAGGTGCTTTCAGTCTATGGGCGCCAACTATTCGAGGAAGTTCCTTCGACCTTTGCCCCGTTGGACCGAATTCCGGTTCCCGCAGATTACGCGATCGGCCCTGGCGATGAATTGCTGATACGGGTTTGGGGAAAGGTCGAACTGGATTCTCGCGTAACCGTTGACAGAAACGGACAGATATCCTTGCCAAAGGTCGGGGCGATTAATGTGTCAGGCTTGCGGTATATGCAACTGGAAGGCTATCTGCGATCTGCCATGGGAACAATCTACAAAGACTTCGAGCTGAATGTCACGCTGGGCCGGCTTCGATCGATCCAAATACTCGTTGTGGGAAATGCGCGGCAGCCTGGCAGTTATACGTTGAGTTCACTCAGCACGCTGGTAGACGCACTGTTTGCGTCCGGGGGGCCGTCGGCGACCGGAACAATGCGGCATATTCAATTGCGGCGCGGAAACAGTGTGGTTTCCGATCTCGATTTGTACGACTTACAGCTGAAAGGCGACAAGTCGCACGATGTTCAGCTTCTTCCGGGAGATGAGATCTACATTCCACCCATCGGTCCCCAGGTTGCAGTCGTCGGGAATGTGAACGAACCTGGCATCTTCGAATTGAAGGGCGAGACGACGATTTCGTCACTGTTGGAGGAAGCCGGCGGTTTGAGTAGCCTCGCAGCAACCGGCCGTGTTCTTCTCGAGAGGGTGGAGAATCGCAAAATGCGCCACGTCGATGAGTTTGCACTGGATGCACCCGGGTTGCGACGGGCGATGACAGACGGGGATCTGCTGAGGATTTCGCCGATCTCTCCCGAGTTTGACAATGCAGTGACGATTCGCGGCAACGTCGCGGCCCCAGGACGCTTCCCCTGGCATGAGGGAATGCGTGTCTCGGACCTGATACCTTCCCGTGCAGTCTTGCTGACTCGGGAGCATTGGAACCGGCTGAACCATCTGTCCGATGAGCCGCATACCGACATGATGACCGAGATTGCGCGGGGTAACGCCGAAATCAACTGGGACTATGCGGCGATAGAGCGTCTCGACGAGCACGATCTCAGTACGGTGCTGATTGCCTTCAACCTGGGTAAGGCCATCGAGGACCCAGCTTCCCCGGAGAACCACCTCTTGAAGATTGGGGACGTGATCACCGTCTTTTCAAGAAAGGACCTCCCCTTGCCGCTCGAGAAACACGCAACCTTTGTGAGTGTGGGCGGGGAGGTGAATGCTCCAGGCGTGTACCGGATAAGCGCCGGCGACTCTCTCAGGGATCTGGTGAAGCGCGCTGGTGGGCTTACGTCCCACTCCTATCTTTTTGCTTCCCAACTGGACCGCGTGTCCACTCGCCAGATTCAATTAGAACAACTTAAGTTATCTATGGCTCGCATGCAGAGGGAAGTCCTCTCAAAGTATGCGGCGGGGGCTGCGCAGGTTGCAGCCGCAGCCTCCGATCTGGCGGGAACGGGAAAGCGTCAAGATGATCGGAATCAGCTCGGCATGCAGCAGGCGCTGCTTGACCAATTTGCCTCAGCTCAACCGTCGGGCCGAATCGTGCTTGGAATCAAACCCGATGCCGGCGCACTGGCCGACATCCCGGAATTTCCGCTGGAAGATGGAGACAGCTTCTATATTCCCCCACGGCTTGGCGTGGTCCAGGTTGTCGGCGAGGTCTACAACGCGAGCGCCCTTCGCTATCAGGCCGGAAAGCCTCTCGACGCATATCTGAATGACTCCGGAGGAGCCACCCGGACCGCCGATGCCAAGCGCATCTTTCTAATCCGCGCCGATGGGTCGGTGGTCAGCAGGCAAGACCGGGGCCAGCATTGGCCGGAAAGCTTCGATAAGATCGCCTTAATGCCGGGCGATGCAATCATTGTTCCCCCAAAACTCAAGGCGCCCGGCGGCTTCCTTGAAGAGCTGCCGTTCGTGACTCAGGTGCTGTCTCAATCCGCCATGACCGGAGCCGTACTCAGCCTGATTCACTAATCAATGTGCAGAAGAATGGTTGAAAAGGACTCAATTCGACCTCAGCGCGGCGCTGAGCCGCAGGCTACGGCTCTTTCCGAAGACCATGAAAGCGCGCAACTGCACCAGGTCATCGATGTGCTCACGCAGCTTGCACTTCGAAAGCGGCTGATTGCAGGAGTGAGCGGATTCAGCCTACTCGCCGGCATTATTCTCTGTATCGCATTGCCCGTCCGCTATACGGCCGTCACACGAATCATGCCGCCCAAGCAAACCCAGTCGACGACCTCGCTTTTGAATAGTCAGTTAGGAGGAGCAGCGTTGTCGGACATGGCGGGGGGCGGAGGGTTCCTCAAAGACCCCAATGCCATCTATATAGGCCTTCTTAAGTCCCGGCCTGTGGCCGACGTAATCATCGAGAAGTTCGGGCTAAGAAAGGCATATGCTTCCAGAGATATGACGGCTGCGCGCGAGAAGCTGGAAAGCAATACGCAGATCGTGTCGGAACGCAGCACTCTCATTTCGATCTCCGTTACCGATAGTGACAAAAAACGCGCCGCTGACCTGGCAAATGCTTACACCGATCAGCTTCGCATCCTTTCGAAGACCATATCGGTTACAGAAGCCTCCAGAAGGCGGCTCTTCTTTGAGGAGCAGTTGAAGTCCCAAAAGGAAGCGCTGGTTGCAGCAGAAACAGCCTTCCAGCAAGTTCAAAAGAACATGGGTCTGGTGCACCTGGACGCGCAGGCAGGTGTGATCATCGGCAGCCTGGCCTCGCTCCACGGTCAAATCGCAGCCAAAGAAGTCGAACTGCAGACCTTGCGGTCCTATTCAACGGAGCACAACCCCGACGTGCAAATGGCCGAACTGGAACTCTCAGCCATGCAAGCAGAGGCCTCACAGATAAAGCAGCATAGCCAGCCGACAGGGTATTCCGATATGGGGTTGAAGGATATTCCGACGGCGGGACTCGAGTACGTTCGCGCGCAGCGTGAGTTGCAATACCAACAGTCTTTTTTCGACTTGCTGCTGAGACAGTATGAAGCTGCCAGGCTGGATGAAGCCAAGGAGGCGGCCGTTATCCAGGTCGTGGAACCGGCGATTGAACCCGATCGCAAATCGGCTCCGAACTGGCTGTCGATCTTGTCATTCTCCGCGTCGATAGGAGTGTTCCTTGGATTTGTTCTCGTTCGACTTCTGCGTTGGGCAGAATCTACGGCATCCAATTCGGCACACACCGGAGCGCTTCGGAAACTGAAATGCGCCATTGCGGCCTAGCAAGCCGTGGATGAGGGCCGTTAATGGCTAGTTATGTAGAAGTTGGTTCATCCGTGCGGCTTCGAGAAGGCGCAAGACCTTCCTTCCGATCGAATTTCAGTTGGACAGTGGTGAGCAACGTCGTCTATTCGGGTTGCCAGTGGGGCATGATCTCCGTTCTGGCGAAGCTCGGCACTGCCGCTCTTGTGGGACGGTTTGCATTGGGGCTGGCCATCACCGCCCCGGTATTCATGCTCACCAATTTGCAACTCCGGGCGGTGCAGGCGACTGACGCGCAATCGGAGTTCGATTTCTCGGACTACTTTACTTTGCGCCTGATCGCATCGCTAACGGGCCTGGCTGTGGTCGGCTTGATCGTATTTTCGTCGCGGTATGATCGGACGACAGGAACCGTAGTTGTCCTGGTGGGCTTGTCGAAGACAATCGAATCGCTGGGCGACGCGATTGCAGGGCTGCTGCAAAAAGCGGAACGGCTGAATTGCGTCTCCATCAACTTGATGCTGCGGGGCGCATTTTCGATACTGGCCTTTGCTGCAGCCTTCTGGATCTTCCATGACCTCGTGGCTGGGGTATCGGCGCTGATAATTGCCTGGCTTTCCGTCTTCACGTTCTACGACCTGCGTCAGGCGCGGCTCCTGGTCCGGCGCCCGGAGCCATTCATCAGCTTCCGGTGGCGCCGGCTGAAGCAGCTCGCTACGGCCAGCGCGCCTCTGGGAATCGTCATGACACTGATCTCGTTGAACGTGAATATTCCGCGCTATCTTCTTCAGCTTTATGGCGGCGCCGCCAATGTGGGGATCTTCGCATCTCTCGCCTATATTGTCGTCGCACTCAATCTGCTGGTAAACGCAATTGGCCAGTCCGCAATGACCCGGCTTTCCATGTTGTTTGCCGCCGGAAGCTACCGCAGATTCTCCCAGTTGTTGCTGAGACTTTCAAGCGTCGGGCTCGTCATTTTTGCAGTCGGAGTCCCGATGTCTTGGCTCGGCGGTCGATTTCTGTTGACCTTCCTCTACAGGCCCGAATATGCCGAACATGTATCGGCTCTTGTCATTCTCGTCGCCGGCGCCGGCATCGGAACAACTGCGTTTTTCATTATTTGCGGCCTGAGTGCTGCGCGGTGCTTCCGGCCGCAGGTCTATATTTTCGCTTCATCGACGCTTGCTGCCTCCCTGGGTTCGATTGTTCTTGTTCCACGATACCAATTGAATGGCGCGGCGGTCGCGCTGCTTGTCTCTTCGATGGTGGGATTGGTCGGGAATGTGTGGGTATATCGCTCCACAATGAAGTCTGTCGGGGTTCGGGCCCCTGCGTCGACTGTATAAGAGCAAACGAAGCGCAATTCTTACTGATTCAATGTGGCATGGCGCTAATATGGCAACTTTCGTAATCATCCTGTTTCTGTTCGTGCAGTTCCTGTTCATGATCCGTGTCAGCCTGAGAAATGCAGGCCTATTCGATGTGATGCTGGCAAGCTTGCTGATAAAGCTCGGCTTGATCCTGCTCATTATTCCCAGGTACACCAGCGAGGATTCGGACTCGATCATGTATTTCGAGCAAGCGCAGGGCCTGCTTCCAGGAACTCATGGATTTGTCGAACTCTTCAATGCCGGCGACGCATGGGGCACAAACCTGATCATCGGTGTGACGGCATGCATTCTCAAGGTCGCAGGGCCATCCCTGACGGTCGCGACGCTTAGCTTCGCTCTTCCGTCTTTTTGGGGAGCATACATCTACTATTGCGTCTTTCGGGAGGTGTTTCCTGAAGCCAATTACCTCTATGCAAGAATCGTGCTCTTCCTGTATCCATCAATCGTCTTTTGGACGGCCATGCTTGGAAAGGACGGACTTGTGTTCTTGTTCCTGTCGATGGTCGCTTATGGCAGGGCCAAGCTTGAATCGCGCGGGACGGCGACCCTCTGGCTGGTGATGCTAACCGGGATTGCGGGGTGCTCTCTGATCAGGCCGCACATCGGCGCGCTGCTGGTGATCAGCACGGCCGCGTCGTTCAGCTTCGCTCGGAAAGGGAAGCAGAAGCATGTCGCAAGGAGGGTCGCCTCGACAATCTTTCTCGCAATCGTTTCTTTAGCTGTTGTCTATTTATGCGCGCAGTTGTTGCGCCTGACCGATGTGCAAGAGGCCCAGCAACACGTCCAATTGTCGACAGCCTTTAATGGACAAGGCTCTTCCGGCTTCGAGCAGAGCAGCAATCCTCTGTATCGGTTGACTCTGGCGCCGCTGTTGCTGGTTCGCCCATTCCCGTGGGAGTTGGTGGGAGCGCCTGCGGCGCTCGCGAGTACTGAAGGAATCCTGCTTCTGTCAGTTGTTTTGATTCGGCGCAAGCGGATACTGGAGCCGATGAAATCGGCGCGTCTCTGCGGATTCATGACCTATCTCCGCTGGTTTGTTGCATTGAACGTACTTCTGCTAGCGCTAGGAAGCAGTAACTTCGGCCTGCTTGCTCGTCAGCGAACGATGATACTTCCGCTGATCGCTCTGGTTGTTCTAGGTTCCTTTACCAAGACCCGGTCGCGTTTGGATTCTTGCGTCGGCGAATTGCGGCTCAGCTCGACGGCGGCAAAGTGAGTTTGGGCCGCATGAGATACACGATGAGACGGCTTAACGGTGCAAGCTGCCCGGTCGACAACCGGGAGACTTCATGAAGAGCGCACTAAACGGCGAATTGATCGGCTCCTCTTCTGGGAAAATCGCGGTATTCGATGTATGCGGCACTCTCTACAGCTCCAACACAACTCATGACTTCGTTGAATTCTATCTTCAGCAGCGGCCTACATGGAGACTGTCGGTCTTCAAACTGCTCCGAATCAGGCTCCTTAACCTCTTTTGGGCCAGCCTCAGCTGGGCAACTGGGCGGGACGTCTTCCGCTTGATCTCGGTGAACATGCTCAGAGGGGCGCCCGCGGAGGGCATGAACGAAATGGCCGCGGCATTTGTTCGTTCCTTCTTGGAAACCAGGGCCAGAGGCACGGTTCTATCGCTCATGGATGAGCTAAGACGGGAGAATTTCAGGATCGTGCTCGCGTCGGCATCGCTCGAATGGGTGGTGAGAGAAATAGCTAGAATTCTAAATGCGGATTGCTTCTTTGCATGTACTGTCTCGGTTGACGATGGCAGAATCGTGGGAAGTTTTTCTTGCGACATTCGAGGACAAAAGCACCGTGTTGTGGCCGGACATTTTCCGCTGGCAGAAGACGTTGTTGCGATCACCGACAACCGTGAGGACGCCGAGCTCATTCGAATGTCGTCGCGAGCGTGGATCATATGCGACAAGAGGAAGCGCAAGCGCTGGACCCGGATGAAACTGCAAAACTTCACTTTTCTCGACTGAAAACCTATGCTGGCACCGATAGTCCCCGGATTCTATCTCGTTCACTCACGCCTTCGCGCGACCTGGGAGAAGGTGTCATGGTTCTTAATTCATCCCCTCATCGCAGGGTATCTTGCGTATATGTACTCAGGACTTCCCGTGTGGAGGGCATTGCCGATCCTTTCAGCGGGCTTGCTTGCATGGCTGTCGATGTACGAGATCGGGTACATCGAGAATGACATGGCGGCGGCCCGTTGCGGCGATCAAATCGGACAGAGGCTGACAGCGTCCGTCCTGGCCGGGATTGGCTCGCGCTATCGCCTGATCATCTTTGCCAAATGGCTTGTGACGGCGGCGCTGGTCTTGATCACACGGATTGCGGCAAATGCTGTCGGGGCGCGGATTGCCGTCTGGCGATTCGTGCTTGTTTTGATCGGGGCACACGCGATCTTCACCTTACACAATCTTCTTCGATCCCGATTGAAGATACTAACCTTCTTTGGCCTTTACGTGGCGAAGTATTTGGCGCTGACTCTCCTGTTTCCGATCCGGCCGAATTGGAGTCTTGCGACCGTCGCGGCTGTCATTGTTCCGCTGCCGCGGTTGATGGAGTATTCCGCAAAAGAGAAGTTTGGGTTTAAGCGATGGGGAGCGATCGTAGGAGGCCTGGACTGCTTTCGGGTAAAGTATTACGCTGCTGCATTGGTTGTTTTCTCCGGGTTGGCGGCGGCAGGGGTATTCGCCCCTCGGATCTTTGTTGTGTTGCTTTGCTACATGTTGTTGTTTCGCGGCGCGGCACTGGTGTGCAGGGCGGGATTCGGAATGACGCGCGCGGGCCTAAGTCCTCACTGCGGTCCGCCTGGAAACCCATCCGTTCCCCTGGCGGGTGCGTCGTTGGGCGCTGAATACGATGCCGCTTTGCGTAAAAAAGAGACGATCAAGGTGTCAGCTTATAACGGATCAGAGATTCGCCCCAAGATTTCGTTTATTGTGACCTCGGCTGCGAGCGTATATTTCTTCCGTGGGCAGCTGGCTTATATTGTCGCCAGCGGCCTGGATGTAGAGATGATCTCAGCCCCCGGCGCCAGATTGGAAGAGGTTCGCAATCAGGGCGCTACCAATTGGGCTGTTCCGATGGAAAGAGAGATCGCTCTCGCAAAAGACATCGTATCGCTATAGCGGTTGTGGAGGCATTATCGAATCGCGCGTCCAACTCTGGTTGTTGCCGGTACGCCGAAGGCCGGGTTATTGGGAGCTCTGGCTGCCCGTCTGGCAGGGGTGCCGATTGTGGTGTACTCCGTTCACGGTCTGCGCCTGGAGACCGCTTCCGGTTGGAAGCGATCTCTGCTTTGGACAACCGAGTGGCTAGCGTGCCATGCGGCACATGAAGTGCGATGTGTCAGCCCGAGCCTCATGGCGCGTGTTACTGAACTTGGCATGGCCGGATCCAAACAATGTCTGGTGGTCTGTAATGGTAGTTCCAATGGAGTGAACATTGAGCGTTGGCGGCGGACAGCGAAGGCCGACGAAACCGCACAGCAGACCCGCGAGCGCCTGGGTATTCCGCCGGGGGCCCAGTTGGTGGGTTTTGTGGGGCGCTTAACGCGCGACAAGGGAATCGCCGAACTGTACGAGGCGTTCACGAACCTACGCTTTTCGCATCCGGACTTGCGATTATTGCTGGTTGGGGATTTTGAGGAAGGTGACCCGGTTTCACCTGAATTGCGTACCCGAATGGAATGCGATGCGGCCGTAATTTGCACGGGGTATGTGTCCAACGTTGAAGTGTTCTATTGGGCCATGGATATTCTGGCGCTCCCCACCTACCGTGAGGGATTCCCAGGAGCACCTCTAGAGGCTCAGGCTGCGTCAATTCCCGTGGTGACCACGGACGCAACGGGGGCCGTCGACGCTGTCGTCGACGGTGTCACCGGACTGCGAGTTCATGTAGGCGATGTTGAAGCTCTGACCATGGCCCTGGATAGGCTACTTGGAGATTCCGCTCTGCGAGCCCGAATGGGCCAGGCTGGATCTTCATGGGTCGAGAAAAACTTCAGGAGTGAGATCGTCTGGGAAAATTTGCTAGCGGACTATCGCTCGCTATTGCGAGCCCGGGCGCGAAAGGGTCGTAGCGATTTACGTAGACTGTTAAAGTCCGGCTTCGACCGCTTGGCTGCCGGGCTCATCCTGATCCCGAGTTTGCCTTTGCTGCTGGCTGCTGCGATCGCCATCCGGTGCTCGATGGGATCGCCGGTTGTCTTTCGCCAGAAGCGGCTCGGTTTCGAAGGGCGGCCCTTTCAATTACTCAAGTTCCGCACCATGATCGACAAACGGGACAGCCAGGGCGCCCTTCTCGACGACCGTGATCGGCTTACCTCCCTGGGCCGGCTGTTGCGCGCGTTGAGCGTCGACGAACTGCCTCAATTGTGGAATGTGCTGCGCGGGGAAATGAGCCTTGTCGGTCCGCGCCCGCTGCTTCCGCAATACCTCGATCGCTATACCTGTGAACAAGCGCGCCGGCACGAGGTTCTGCCGGGGATGACGGGATGGGCCCAGGTGAACGGGCGTAACGCAATCTCATGGGAAGGAAGATTCGCGTTCGATATCTGGTATGTAGATCATTGGAGCATCTGGCTCGATCTCAAGATACTCTGGATGACCGTCGCAAAAGTATTGCATAAGGAAGGTATCTTCCAAACCGGTGATGCAACCATGCCGGAGTTTCAAGGCAAGTAAAGGAAGAAACAAAATGCCGACAAACCTCAGTGTAGGAAGGCCGGCGGACTTTGTCCCGTTCAGGCCCGAATCCATCCTTCAGGGAATTCATCAGCGATTTGAAGAACAGGTGCGGATTCATCCCGAAAACATCGCATTCAAATCTCGCGACCTGACCCACACCTATTCGGAGCTTAACGGACATGCGAACTCGGTCGCGCAAGCCATACTCTCACAGTCAGGAAGTGGGCTGGCCCAAGCTGCAATTCTGTTGCCTAATTCACCGGAAACGATTGTCGGTATGTTGGGGGCTTTGAAGGCAAACAAGGCCTACGTCCCGTTGGATCGTAACTTTCCGTTGGAGCGCCTGCGCACGATGGCCCAGGACGCTGAGCCTTCGGTCTTCCTAACCGATGATTCACTGCTGGAATTGGCCGGAGAACTCGCTCAGAAAGGGACGCCGGTCATTAACATTTCGCGGATTGACCGCAGCGCGGATGCGCCGAATCCTCGGCTCGATTGCGATCCTCTCGGCAGGGCTTACATCCTCTACACTTCCGGCACAACGGGCCGTCCAAAGGGAATCGTGTTTCTCCACCGCAATCTGCTGCACACGACCATGTGCTTGACCAATCAACTGTTCTTCTCCGCCAGTGATCGTGTCTCGTGGCTGCACTCAGCGAGCTTTGCTGCTTCTGTGGTTGACATTTATTGTTGCCTCGCCAACGGAGGCGCGCTGTATCCATGGGACGTGAAGGTCGATGGATTCAGGGGGATGGTGGATTGGTTTATGGGCGAGAAGCTGACCACGCTGCAGTGGATCCCAAGCGCCTTCCGGCAGCTATTGCGGACGGTCCCCGACAGCCATCGATTTGATTCGATCCGTATCGTCGTAATGGCATCCGAAGCGCTTACGATACGCGAGGTCGACCTATTCCGCCAGCATTTCCCAGCGGGAAGCCACCTGGTCAATCAGGTGGGAACTACGGAGTCTTATAACTATTACCTTTATTGCGTTGATCACAAGATCACTATCGAAGGAGCGAGTGTGCCCGGCGGATATCCTGTCTCCCCGGATCGGAAACTTCTCCTGCTGGACGAAGCGGGGAAGCCTGTTCCGCAAGGCGCGATCGGCGAGATCGCCATCAAGAGCGACTACATGTCCGGCGGTTACTGGCGGGATGAGGCGCTGACGAAGGCGAAGTTCATCCGCTTCCACGGCGACAGTGCGGACACTTATCTGACCGGCGACCTAGGCAGGCTCGAACAGGACGGCTGCCTCATTCATCTAGGCCGCAAGGACTCTCAGATCAAGCTGCGGGGCTTCCGCATAGAGATTGCAGAAGTCGAACAGGCGCTGACAAGTGCGCCGGGCGTTGCGGACTGTGTGTGCCGGGTCGCGAAGAACCGCGCCGGCGAAGGCCAGTTGGTAGGTTACATTGTCCCACGAAACCAGGAGCGCTTTCATCAGCGCGAAGTTGAGCAATATCTCGATGCCAGACTGCCTGACTATATGGTGCCGCGAACCTATTCGATTCTCGAGTGCCTGCCAACGCTACCGACGGGAAAGGTGGACCGCGAAGCGCTCCCCAATCCCTTCGAGCAAGTCGGGGCGCGCGTTATCCAGGACGCCGTCGATTTACCGCATGTGGAAAGGCAGATCCAAAGGATGTTTCTTGAGATGCTGCAACTGGAACAGTTATCTCCGGAGACGGATTTCCTGAGCGCCGGAGGCGACTCCCTCTCAGCTGCGGTTCTGCAGCACAGAATTCAACTCTGCTTCGGCGTGGACATTCCGATAGGCGCGTTTCAGGGACCCCTGACGCCATCGCGCCTGGCCGGCGTGGTCGCGAGGACATTGACAGGCGGAAAACTGCAGCCGATTCGCGTTTCAGGGGATCAGCCAAACGGCCTGAATTCCGCCGCGCAGTTCTCTTTATTGCCAGTGGCCATCAAGTCCGATTTGACCATCGAAATGCCACACCCCAAGCCATCAGTCGCTCGACAAACCTGCATTGCCGAGCAGAATCTGATCATCATCGGCGCCGGACAGTTAGGCCGCGAGGTTTTTACGTGGGCGGCGCAGGCGATGCTCGCAGGAAGCCCGTTGCGTTTCAAAGGATTCCTTGATCACAGTAAATCGGCACTCGACGGTTACAACTACAAGCCGGGAATCCTCGGCAATGTCGACTCATACGAAGTGCAGGAAGGCGATGTCTTTGTCAGCGCCATCGGCAGCCCCAGGGCAAGAGCGCAATGCTGTTGTCAAATCGAGGCGAAAGGCGGCCGCTTCGTTAACATCATCCATCCCCTGGCGAACATCGGATTGCATGTGGAGCTTGGCGACGGAATCGTAATGGCCCCCTTCGCTTCCCTGAGTTCCGATGTCAAGGTTGGCAGTCACGTAAGCATCGGCGCATGCAGCAACGTTGGCCATGACGCGGTCGTCGGCGACTGGTGCCAGATCAGCAGTCATTGCGGCCTTAATGGATGCGGTGTTCTGGGCGACGGTGTCTTTCTTGGAAGCCACGCCTGCATTCTACCCGGAGTCAAAGTCGGCGCGTGGTCCTTCGTCGGGGCGGGAAGCACTGTTGTCTATGAGGTCGCAGAGCGCATCAAAGTTTTTGGCAATCCGGCGGTTCCGATTGGCGAAGAACCGAATGTGCAATGGAAGTCCGCATAATTTCTGCGGGAAGGGAAGAGGAATGATCGCTGCGACGGATGTGGCATCAGCGTTGTTTGCCGTGTGCACGCGGGCCTTACTACCGGCGGGCGAACTGTTCGGGAGAACTCAGGCGCAGGAGTGGGAGGCCGTTCTCCAGCCGCGGGTTGCACGCTATTCAATCGCTGTACTGGCGGCGCTCCTGGTGGCGACAGAAGCCGGCCTGATTGCGATTCCCCATTTGCGTCGCACATCGCGCGGCAGATGGGCGGAGCATCGACTGAGTCAAACGCGCTTTTATGCAATCGCGAAGAAACTCTATTGGCAAGGTACGCCCGGTTTCCTGCGCAGATGGGGCGGGCGGAGCCGTGTCTCTACCATGGGCGACATGCTCAAGTATTCGCGATATCACCGGCAACGGCTGCGCGATATTGCCGATGTTCAAGCGCATGCGCACCTTCTGACTCAAGACCCAGCTGGATTTGAATTCTGGAGTACGCAAGCAGGTTCCTGGTGGATACAGGCCGGCCAGAGCTCCGCATTGTTTGAGTTGATCGCGGAACAGAAACGCGGCATCTACAAGGACCCCGCGAGCATGATCCGCGCCGGCGACGTTGTACTCGACTGCGGTGCAAACGTGGGCTGCTTTACGCGACAGGCGCTGATGGCCGGAGCCAGACGAGTCGTTGCCATTGAACCTTCACCGGGCAACCTGGAATGCCTGAAGAGAAACCTGGCAGCCGGAATCGCAGACGGAAGTGTGAAGGTGTGCCCTAAGGGTCTGTGGTTTGCAGCGGATTGCCTTGTATTGTCGGGATCGGGTGTGTCAGCGCGCTTTCTCGAAGAGACGTCCTGTGGCGGAGAGAGCGCTTTGCGAGTGCCGTTGACGACGATTGACATGCTTGCCGAGGAGTGCGGTCTCAATCGCGTGGACTTCATAAAAATGGATATCGAGGGAGCGGAGGTTGCGGCCTTGATGGGCGCCAAGGTCACTCTCGCAAAGCACCGGCCCAGGCTAGCTTTGGCCGGCTACCATAACCAGGAAGATTCCGAGGCAATTCCGGCCGCCGTGCGGGCGGCATGGCCTGAGTGCTGCGTTCAATACGGTCGCTGTTACCACCCGGGCCTGGTGCGGCCGGAGACATTGTTCTTCCATGGCTGATCTCCCAGCACATCGAGCTAATTATGAGGAATTGCGGTATGGCAATCACTTCTTGGTGCCCGCCCGCCCCCCGGCATAACAAGGAAGACAACTGTCCGCTTCCGCATATGAGTCCGCCGGCCTTCATAGAGGACACTTCGATTGTTTCGTGCCATCCTGAGTCATTTGACGACATGCAGCGAAGCAAGCAACTCAAAGCAATCTGCGCTGCGGCTTGACGGCCGAATCCCGGGCAATAGACGTCATTCCATCATGCCGATTTGCAATCCGGACTCACCGGATTTCTGTGCCGTTATCATTGCGGCCAAAAATGGATTCCGGCTGAACTTTGCCCGGTGCACAAAGAGGAAGAATGACTGTTACTAGAGGGTTAGCATCTGGCCCGGCATTTGCGCCATGGCCGTTCTTCGCCACCGATGAAATTGAAGCCGCCGCAAAGGTGCTGCATTCCGGGAAAGTGAATTACTGGACAGGGGACGAGGGCCGCCTCTTTGAAAGAGAGTTCGCCGCGTTCTGCGGTTGCGAATACGCTGTCGCCGTAGCCAATGGAACGGTAGCATTGGAATGCGCACTGAGGGCCTTGGGCGTCGGCCCGGGCGACGAAGTGGTTACCGCCAGCCGGACGTTTGTTGCGTCGGCGTGCTGCGCGGCGATGCTCGGCGCGCGGCCGGTTGTTGCGGACGTCGATCCCGAGAGCCAGAACATCACGGCAAAGAGTATTGAGCGAGTATTGACCCCTCGGGCGAAAGCGATCATTGCGGTGCATCTGGCGGGGTGGCCGTGCGAAATGGACCCGATTCTCGACCTTGCCAAAGAGCATAACTTGAAGGTCGTGGAGGATTGCGCGCAGGCCCACGGGGCAACCTACAAAGGAAGGACTGTTGGATCCATGGGCGACATCGCTGCTTTCTCTTTCTGCCAGGACAAGATCATGACCACGGCCGGCGAGGGCGGGATGGTTACGAGCAACTCAGCCCGCTTGTGGGAGAGAATGTGGTCCTTGAAGGATCACGGCAAGAGCTACGATGCGGTCTACAACCGCAAGCATCGTCCGGGGTTCCGCTGGCTGCATGAGTCGTTTGGAACGAACTGGCGGCTGACGGAGGTGCAGTCGGCGGTGGGGCGAACGGCCCTGAGAAAGCTTCCCGAATGGCTTCGTCTCCGCCGCATGTACGCCCGAACCTTGACGAAGGAGTTCGCGCGCATACCCGGCTTGCGCATAACGCCATCCCCGGCGCACATCGAACATGCGTACTACAAGTATTACGCGTTTTTGCGTCCCGAGAGCCTTCGTGCCGGCTGGTCCCGCGACCGTATCGTCGAGGCGATTCATGGCGAAGGCGTTCCATGCTCCGGCGGAAGTTGCAGCGAGATCTACCTGGAAAAGGCCTTTCCGGTTGAGTGGCGCCCACAATGCCGACTTCCAGTCGCGCGGGAATTGGGAGAGACGAGCCTGATGTTTCTTGTGCATCCGACGCTGACCGAAGAACACATCAGTTCGACTTGTGCGGCGGTCGAGAAGGTGATGATCGCCGCGACCTTGGAGACATCGACTCCTGATTCCCCGCAGTACTCGCCACTGACGACTCATTCCGTGCAACCAGGTTAAGGTCCCGTTTCTGACTGCTTCTAATCAGACAAACTTTGGACCGGCACTTTTCAGCCCACGCAAACGCGCGGCAATCATGCCTCTCGCCCATGGGCGGACTTGGTTTGTCCTATCTCCATCGAGCGTTCTGCCACCAAAGAGAAGAGGTTCAAGACAATGCTACTCAAACAGCGTCTTTGGACAGTTGTCCTTCTTCAATTTGCATTGGTTGTTCTTTCAGCCGCGACAGCCTGGCTGGTGCGCTTCGAGTTCGTCTTCCCGAGGCCGGAAGTATTCTTTACCGCGTTGCCTCTGCTGTTGTTGTCTCGCATGTTGTTCATGGCGCGCTTCAAACTGTTTCATGGGTACTGGCGCTATACGGGCGTGGACGACGCCCTGGATGTGATCAAGGCGGCGTGCGCGGGGTCCTTGGCATTCCTGGTTGCAGAACGTTGGGTGCTGGGCGAGAGATCTTTTCCAATCTCTGTTTGCTGCATCGAGATTATGTTGACTTCTATAGCGCTCATCGGAGTCAGGGTGGGTTCGCGGGCACTGGTCCAAATCGCGCGGACTCAAGCAGTCCGATTCAAAAGAAAAGCGGTTGTCGTGATTGGCGCCGGATGCGCCGCTGCGATGCTGTTGCGAGAATTGCCGCGCAGCGGCTACACCGCACTTGCGTTGATCGATGACGACCCGGCCAAAACGGGTGTAAGGCTGCACGGAGTTCCTGTACGAGGAAGGGTAGTGGACTTAGCCGAAGTAGTGCGATGCAATCAGCCGGATGAAATCATGATTGCCATCCCGTCCGCAACCGGAGATCAGATGCGCCGCATCACCGAGTTTTGCGATCGGACAAAGGTGCCTTTTCGCACCATTCCCGGCCTGGGCGATCTTCTTCATGGAACGGCGACTATTGACCAGTTGCGCGAGGTCAATCTAGGCGATTTATTGGGACGGGAACCGGTGCACTTGAATCTGGACTCCGTGCGGCACAGGATTGCCGGACGAGTGGTGATGGTTACCGGTGCAGCCGGATCCATCGGTTCAGAGCTATGCCGCCAATTGCTGCGTTACGCGCCGGCGAAGCTGATTTGCGTCGACCAGGCGGAGACGCCCCTTTTCTATCTGGAGCGCGCCAACTCCGAGGCGGCGGGCGCAAAGATCTATTGCGTGGCCGACATTGCCGACAGCATCCACATGCACGAAGTGATCCGTCAACACGACGTCAGAGTTATCTTCCATGCAGCCGCATACAAACATGTTCCGCTGATGGAAGAGAATCTGCAGGAGGCACTGAAAAACAATGTCTTTGGCTTGCTTTCGCTGATGGAAGCTGCAGAACAATCTGGATGCGAAGACTTTCTATTCGTCTCCTCCGATAAAGCCGTCAACCCCACCAGCTTCATGGGGTGTACCAAGCGGATTGGCGAACTTATCGTTGCCGCGCGCCCTTGGGTTCAGATGCGCTGCGTATCGGTGCGCTTCGGCAACGTGCTCGGCTCTCAGGGGAGTGTCATTCCGTTGTTTCAGCAGCAAATCAGGACGACGCGCCAGATCACCGTGACTCACCGTGAGATCACGCGCTATTTCATGACGATCCCCGAGGCTGTGTCGCTGGTGTTGGAAGCGTTTTCTATCGGCGGCAAAGGAGACATCCTGGTTCTCGACATGGGCAAACCCATCCGCATCCTGGATATGGCGAAGACAATGATCTGCCTTTCCGGCATTGCTCAAGAAGACGTGAAGATTGTCTTTACCGGTTTGAGGCCGGGGGAGAAGCTGTTCGAGGAGCTTTACTATCCATTCGAGCGGCGATTGAGCACCTCGGCCCAGAAGGTGCTGAGAACGGGTGGAGTATCCGCGAGCTGGCCGGAATTGCGCGTTCGCCTGTCTACGCTGCGCGCAGCAAGCCTCACCGGGTCCTCGATTCGTATCCGAGCTTCCGTGAAGGAAATCGTTCCGCAATATCAGTGGTCGCCACCGGAGGAAAGTCAACTGGCTCCCGCCGCTCCACTCGCCGGGCAGAGAAGGTTCAAAGGGGAGCGTGAGCATGTCTTGCAAATGCCGCGCGGCTTCTAGCCTGCCGTAGGAGCCTTGGCGCGCCGTACCGTTTCCGGCCCCGTTGCGGGAGCAGTTACCTAGGGGGCCTTGCCTTTTCACCCGGACAGCAAACTCTCGTGCGGCGGGGATGAGTCACCGCCCTCACACACAGGGGGCTTAAGTCACCCGTTGTGAGCGTCCTCAAAGGCGTGGAGGCGCTCGCACCGTGCGGCACTGTCATCCTTCGGCCTCAACTGCCCAATCGTCTCTTGAGAGTATGCCAAACCGGCATGCATTATCGCGAGGGCCGCGTCCGTGTCTGAGCACTCCGCGCTTGGTTACCCTTCCTTGATGCCAAGCACGCCGCAAAAGATGAAGCCCCGGCTCCGCGCCTCCATCAATTCCATGGATCCCGGCTCACTGTCCTTGAGAGACACAAGAACGAATTCTCCGGCCTTGCCAAGCATCGCAACGCTTACGTCGCTTTTGCAAGCCAGCGGCTCTACCACGTCCATAGCTCTCATTCCGCCCCCCCGCTTCGCCACTTTCACAACCTCATCGCTTTACGTGAAGCATGAAACGTGACAGTGCACATCCGGGGTCAGCGTTTTCCCGTAGACGTTCATGGTGGTTTCAATATTCGAGTGCCGCATCAGGTCCTTCATCTGTACGAGGCTCATCTCCGCAGCGGCCATCAAAGATTTGCAAGAGTGGTGGAGCGTGTGCCACCCTAATCGATTGATGCGGAGCCGCAAAGCGGCGAGCTTGAGATGCTTGTTGAGGGTGGTTGGGTCACTGCACAGGCTTCCCGTCTCGGGGCTGGAAAACACCCACGTGTGCTGATGCGGCTGGAGGCCGCACCGAACGGCAACGTGTCCATTCACTGCTTGAAGCTATCGCGCTTACATCCGCAAGAATCACGTCCTGCCACTTCGGGCGGGCGTGGAGATCGATGAGGCTCTTGTTGGTTGTCTGTGTGGAGTGGCGCAAGGCGGGGAATTATTCCGCCATGTAACGGTCAATGACGGACCCGAGTGTGGCTGCAACTTTGTCCCCGAGCGTCCCGGCGTTGAGCGCGAAGAGCTAGCCTTCCACGGCCTTGCGTACATCCCGCACCGTTGGGTACTTAGCAGAGTCGAATGTCTGGACCCGGAGTTTACGTTTGCCGTCTGGGGCCGTAGAATAAAATCTGAACTCGCGATCGAACCCTCGGGGCGGGGAACCTATCGGACGCTGCCATACTGACACCGCTCGCGTTTGGTTCTCATCTGGCCAGCCCCCTGTGTTGAAGATGAGTATATGGTAGCAACCGTGGTGTTTTGTGGTGTTTACGAAGGTTCAAATAGGCTGCAAATCGCTGTAAAAAAAATAGGTTGCGGGAGTAGTTCAGTGGCAGAACGTCAGCTTCCCAAAGCGCATATCTCGTATATTATCAATAACTTATAAGCACTCTAACATTCTCAAAAACATTGAAAAACAGTCTCCGTGTGGGGATGTTTGTGGGGATTTCCTCACTCACCGGCAACACCCCTTTGAACTGGCCTCCGATACATCTCGATTTTCCTCTGTTGTCTTTCACAAGGTTCGATGTGGTGCTTCGGGTTATCCCGCGTGTTGAGCCACATTCCGCAAAACCCGCAGCGGTATCGCGGAGGAACAACGCAGATGCCAGAGAGACAGCCATCCTCGCCGAGAAACGTGATTATGAACGTTCTTGCTTCGAGATAAACAAGAGCCGCACGAACTTCGTTCGCGGGGATATTCAAACTGTCCATCGCATCGTTGAACGCTGACATCTCCACACGCCAGCCTTTCCTGCTTTCGTCCACACAGACTTGGGCAACTTCCAACACCTTGTTGACAACGAACCTGCTGAGAACTACTTCATCATTGTTCATAGGTCTATTCTCCTTTTCTATTTATGGGGCACGTGCCTGTCGCAATGCTGCTAGGGCAGGTTGCGCTTACGAGTGTACGTGTTGCCATTCAACTTGACTGAGCCATCAGCTTGCTTCCCGTCGAGATACTTCCACTTGTCACAGTTCATAACCTCGAAGCTGTAGGCCCCTGACTCTCCGTCTGGCGTGCGGCGAATGAGCATGGCTACGTCATCGAGATACGCCATCTGCCGCTGAACCGTACGCCACGCGATACCGAGATTTCTGGCGATGGTTGAAAATCCTATCGGCTTCCCACCGAGCACTTCGCCGACAGGGGTTCCGTCCTCGTCATGCCCTGAGGTCACTTTATCAACGAGCCAGATGTAGCAGAGCAAGGCATAGACGGAAGGGGGACGACCGCCAGCGTCCGGTTGCCAGAGGTCAGGTTTCATAATCCAGTTTGGAATAAAGTTCCCGTATTCGTAGTTGACCTCGATGCCTCTGCGTTTTGTGGGCTCCACGGCGGGAGTAAGTATCGTAGACGCCATGGGCTTAGTCCTCCAGCTTGGCAACGTCGTCTATATTCAATGGCGAACGCTGGCGGCGGACGCCATTCTGGCGAGCGATGCGGGACACTGTGCAGATGTGACAGCCCAACTTCTCAGCAATCTGTTGAAGGGTAAGTTCCGGGTGTGCCGCAACGAATGAGGCCAGTTTCGTTTGTGCTTCTTTCTGTGCCATAGGTGCTTCTCCTTTGAGCAGCTTTTGCTTCTCACCTATGCACTTCGAAGTCCGAAACTTCATTCACGCACAGTCGAATTTACAGTCAGCGCAACAGTGATGCGGCGGCGATGCCGACATGGTGGATGTTCCTGTAGATATTCGGGTAGAAGTTCCTGTAGAAGTTCCGGTGGGTGTTCCGGTAGCCATGTGCAGTTTGTGTCACACCCCGGCACCATTTGAGACAGGGGGGCATACAGTCTATGTCATAGCCTCCTGCACTTTGTGTCATGCTCCCATACCGTTTGCGTCGCATCTCTGTTTACCACTCGTTTACCACGGGAGAAGTCATCGAGAAGTCATCGCTTCCCACTTGAAGATAGAAGAGCGACGACGGCTACGCCTATTACATCCTTAACGGAATAGAACGGGAAGAACTAACAGCCGAGGACGGAGGCAACGCCAGCCGTTAAGGCCGGGAAAGTCCCGTAAGACCCCCACCCCGGCAACGGTGCCACCCCTCCATATAAGGTCTTTGTGCCAGCCGCGAAGTTCCCGTTCATAAATGAAACGACTTCCGAATTCATAGTTGAAGGCTTCAAGCAAATAGCTAGAAGCTTCGGAGGAAACAATGCAAAAAGGAAAGTCATGTTTGATACAGGCTGTGAGGGCGCTCCGTGAAGAAATTTACAGCAAGGTGAGGGAGCAGCTTGCTGACGATTCGCGGACCTACCGCGAAGTGGCAAATGCGAATGGGCTCTCAATCGCAACCGTTCAACGAATCGCTCAGAGTTCAGGAATTGAGCGACAAGTCGGGCCACGCCCAAAATCGCCAACCTTGGAGGTCAACAATGGAAACATCTGAAATGCGGATTCCTACATTTGTTCTTGAGGACCGTTTGTTCATGAGACGCCTCGAACGCAACATCAACGAGGAACTGGAACGCTTGAACAAGCTGGTGGCCGAGCAGGTCGAACTCCTTCAAATGCGAAAGGAACTCATGGCCGAGGTCAATGCTGCGGTAATGCTTCGTTGGAAGAATGAAGTGGATGCTATTCCAGAGTTGGAATGCTCCACGAGAGAAGAGGCCAACCAATGAAGAAGACCATGAAACAAAATGAACAGACGCAGGATGCTCACTTCTCGCCCAGTCTCGATGCAGCGATAGCCGCGTGGAACACAGCACAACGGAAATTTCAGACTCAGCGATGCATTGAGCATCAGGATGCGTACATGAAGACCACCGATGAATTGGGGCAGTCAATCTCGCTGTGGGCTCTCTCGAATCCTGCACTGGCGGAACAATTTGCCCTGTGGTTCGACTCCCACCCGGACTGATAGCACTATCTTCACTCCAGTTGCTGTCGGCTGGTTGACCGTGCAGTTTTTCCAGTGCCGCATTTGTCATCGTGAAAATGCACGCGGCCACTGAGATTCTGTGACAGTGGCCGCGTGGTGAGGCAATGGCTACTTCTTCCTGATGAGCAATCCAGCATCTGCAGAGTTGGTCGAGACCAACTTCCCTGTTGAGTCTCGCGTAGTATTGAATCGGTCGGAAGTGTGGCCGAGGGTTCGACCTTCCGAATCGCGAACCGTGTTGGAGTTGTCAGCGTAGCCTGTGGTCACGGAACCGATGACCGTACCGCCCTTGCGGATGTATGTCTTTTCGAGTGCCATTTGTCTCTCCTTTCAGGTTGTGAAACGTTGGAAGTCACGGGGATAATGCACTACTCGCTCTGCGGCCTCCTCGTTGGAAAGACCTCAGCGACCTCCAGAAGCTTGTAACCGGAGTCCCGCAGGAGAGCCTCACGGTAGTCCGTGAACGCCTCAGCGAGGTAGCGTCGGGAGCCTTGCCACGAGCGTGCAAACACCGTGAAGAGCCTTTGTGTCGTCGCGAGATAGCGTTTGTGCCCCTCGCAGGATTCCAGCCATTCCGCGACAGCCTCTTCCATCTCTCTATGTGCTTGGTTCATCATGCACTCACTCTCAGTTGAAGTTTTGCGGTTCTTTACCGCTTTTTCGAGGTTCCCGGAAAACCGGATAACGTTACTGTCGCCTTCCCGCGAGACAGTGGCGGCACCGATAGTGCTCGTCGGTTGACACTGCCGTGTCGTCTGGCAAATGCATGACTTCCATAATTCCCGCAACCACATCACGCCGACCGAGGATGCATTTGTCGGCCATCAGGTGAAAACGTTGCTCCCGCCCGTCGAAGACTACGCGGCCTCGTGGCTCCTCTTCGTACTCGACATCTGCGGGAACTGCACCAGTACGCTGGAGCCGTTCCCAATGGTCAATGTGGCCGGAAGGATGCGTCAGCGCAGTGCCGTAGGGCTCCGCCATGGAGACCGGCGTTGTGTCGATTATGAGTTTGCCGTCGTGAAGCCAGAAGATTCCGACGCAAGACTCAGTTTGTCCCGTGTGTGGTTGACCGCTTCCCCTCATGCCGCGTGCTCCCTGTTTCCCGCCGAGTGAACTCGGCGGGTGCTCATGCGAAGAATCCTGTTAACAACGATGGGGTTCCATCGGTCTGAATGGCGAGGTTTGTGCCCGGCTGCATCCAGAGCACCAGCAATAGCCAGATATGAGTGTCCCGTCTGCCGAAGCTGCTGCATCATCCGGATTGCCTCAGGCTCACCCACATGGGTCCCAAACGGGTGCTGACCTTCGCAGCGGCCCTTTTTAGCCTTTTTGCGCTGCCTTGCTCCACGAAGTTTGCTAACAATCATGGCCTTCTCATATTGGGAAAAGGCACCGAGGACTTGCCGCATGAGAACTCGGCTCGGGTCATCGCTGCACAGGTCAGGCTCGGCGACTGAAACGACTTCGTAGCCGTTTCGTTTCAAATCAGCGATGATGGATTCCTGCACCATCAGGTCACGTGCGAGGCGGTCTACACGTTCCACCACGACCGTCTTTACGCCATCACCATGCAAAGCTTCGATGAGAGCGGAGAGGGCGGGTCGATGGTCGAGGTCTTTTGTTCCGGAAATCCGCTCTTCAAAGGTGCGTACGATTTGGATACCGTTCGACTTTGCGTATTGCTTGATGGCCTGATTCTGCCGTGGGAAGCCGTCCCCAGTGAGTTGACCTCGGCCACTGACACGAAGGTAGGCAAATGCTGTTTGCATACCACTGGTATACGGAGATGCGGACCCATTTTGGCTACTGTTTCTTCAGATTCAGTATCATATATTTGAAACTAAGCGACTTCGGCTCTCAGCGGTCAGAATCGCTGGTGGCATGAGACCATCCGTGTGCGGCGGCACATCTGTGGGCTGCTGGCGCTTGGGGTATGGCAACACCGGCCATCTCAGGGCAGAACGGAGGATTCGCTTCTGTCGCCTGTCCCCAAATATTCCAACGTACCTGTGCTTGGGCGTTCCTTCAAAGAACTCACAGCCCTGCTCAATGAGGATTGCCTTCTGCTCGGCACGGGTGCGTTTGTATTTCAACTTGCCGCCCGTGCGGTCACGGGCGAGGCCGGAAACCTGCCGACTATCGTGAGTTTTTCCATCAGGGGTTCTGTACTGTTCTGTTGGGTTGGTCATTGAGCAATACAAGAAGTTGCAGCTTGAGTAGATGGTTCCAATTTCGCCAGCGTCAGGGTCGGAGTAGGCGACGAAGATGTTGTATCCCTTCTTCGTCATCTCCCTACACGCAGCGGAGACGATAAAGGAGCCAGAATTCTTGTGTGACCACGGTAAACTCGCCCCGCGACAGACGACGGCCACCTTATGTTTGTGCTCGACCCCGCAGACGCTCGAAGCGACGTTTGAACCGGCAGTGGACCCGAGACATACAACCGCACCGAGGTGGTTCCCAAAAAACAATCCAAAGGAGAACTCCGTGGTGCCCATTGAAGCCAGCCATTCATTGGCGACGATGACGCTCTTCGCTTCTTCGTAGCTAATCTCTCGCACCGTTGCACTCTTCAGGTCAGCAGCCAGCCGCCGCTTCTCCTCAATGTCAGGGTCAGGTATTTTCTCAGCGTTCTCTCTGACGACCCTCTGGTACGCTTTCCCGGCATTCTCAAAGCCCTTGAAGCCATCAGAGAGTTGCTCTCCATATTTGGTGTATTCCTTGGCCGCGTGTTTGAGGGCGAGGATAAGCTTGCTGCGGAGTGTGATGTTCAGGTGCTCTCGATTACGGACAGCTTCTTCGAGGTTCACCGTTCGGTTTGCGCTCTCAATATCTCGCAGCAGGGCTTCCGCCAGCACACTGGGGTTTGGCTCAACCACCGTTCCGGCTGGCTTCATCACTTCTTTGACGGCACGGAGCACGCCAGCCGTGGTGAGTTCACCATACACATCCCTCGCCCGACTCAGAGCCTCTTCAAAGGTGGCGTCATCAACCAATCGTGCCAGCCGCTGCCACTTGGATGACTGGTCGCGGCTCAAACCTAGCTTGGTAAGTGTAGTCGGCGACGACTCTTTTTGTGGGCGTCCCCGCTGCTTGGCTTGCCTCTGCCCGGTTGCCTCCATGCCAACCAGCAACTGACCCGCCCGTCGCTCAGCTATCAGCCGGATTTCAGCGGCTTGGTTCTGGAGGCCGAAGTCCTTCGCTTGGCGTGCGTACGCAAGCAGGGCGGTGGCCTTGTCGTGGATGCGTTTTACCTCATCAACCCGGTAGGCGGCGGCGAGGGCTTTCCGTGCTGCATCGTAGCGAATCAGGCTGACTGTCATGTCATCCATTGTGCTGCAACCCGGCCCCCGACGCAAGCGGGAACACCGAAACTGCGAATCTGATGGATGAAAAAATGCGTGAGCATCAAGCTTACGTAGCTTAGTAGTTGCGAGTATACTGATGCTTCACAAGGAACCCCACAAAATGGTGACCAAAAACTCAGGGCAGCGTCCGACCCCATCACGCCCTCGTTCGGTGGGCAAGCCGACCGTTGAGTCAAAGCCTGTTGCCTTGACCGTCAAGGTAGCGCATGAAGTTTACGTTCGTCTCTGCACGTTGGCCGCAACCCGGAGACAAACGAACCAAGACATCTTGAACGAAGCCGTTCAACAGTACCTCGACCGAGAGAAAAACTAGAAGTATGACAGGCTATCGGTGAAAGTGGCACGAGAGCCGACACGACTGTGGTGATGACCGGAAGACAGCATGAAGAATTCAGACTGCCCAGTGTTTTTCAACTCATTCTTGTAATGGAGGGCAAGCAGGTGAGCGTCGAATCGAAAATCAAATTTCGCGTTGTTGGGTTCATCGCAGCAGCAATCATCCTCCTCGCATGGATAGTCGGCATGGTGTATGCCCTCTCGATTGCATTACTTGCTTTCATGCTTTGGAAGGCATACTCATACATCAAGATGATGCGCTGGTGGAAGGGTGAATCAGCGGTCTCTCGTCAGATGATTGAACATGTCACTGAGCGCCTGAACGAAGGTAAGCACAGTAAGAATGTGTGGGTGCAGAGTCTAACCGTGCCAGAAGTCTCCAAACTCGCATTGGACTATCGCGTCGAACTGATGGCGAGGCCAATGATTATTGAGAAGGAGTCTCCGAATGCGATAGAGGGATGGACTGAATGGGGTGGGACAAGGCTACGGGATTGTGTTCTTCAACACTCCGTCGATGAACTGGCCGCGAACGTGGGAAGCGACGAACATCCACTGCCGATGTTGAAGTTGATGATAGCGAAAGCGGCTTTCGAGATTCTCGTTGCTGAGCACGCACTCAATCTGCTCAATGTGCGAAATCCCCGAGAACCAATTAGCCAGCGGACACTTTCAAGAGAACTTGAGAACCTTAACGCACTAGACCCGTTGACGCGGACCTTTACCGCTGAAAGCAACTCAACTGTATTCAAACTCCTTGCTCAAGAACTAGGAGAGCGCAGTGTGATGTAAAGGCACCGTGCGGACACATGTTTTGCAGCCAGATTTGTAAATCGTAATTCGGGGGACTTGAGTCATGCCATCAGTCACGAGCATTTTGTGGAAGACCCCTGTTGTTCTCGGAGCCTTGGTAGTCGGGTGCATGGCGGCAAGTCAAGCAGGATGGAGTGGCGCAGAGTCCATTGCTGATAGAGGCCAAGCTGGATTTGTCACCGACCTTCTATTTTTTGGCACACTTGCAATTTCCTATGGCACTGTCGTACTTATCCAACGCATTGCAAAGCCGATGCTATGGGTCTTGATTCCAATCCTCCTGTATGTGGCAGCAGTGCCGGGTGCGTGGAATGGATTTGCAAGTGATTTTGATGCAAGGCGGGGGGAAGCGATAAAACATCACTTCGCCAACGGTTACATTTTGGAACACATGAGTGACAGAGGTCGCTTTCTTTCTTGCCAAGACAACAGAATTGAACTGAATGAAGATGCGAAGGCTGTGTGTGCTCGCACGTTGAATGTTCCTCCCGGCCAGCGCATCCCCGGAAGCGAACATAGGTGCGGCCCCTTAGGATTCCTAGAGTGTTTTGACACTGCCCCGGAAATCGCAGACAGAAAGTGAGGCTGAAAGTCCGTGCTCTTTTTCTTCATCTGTTGCATTGTTGCCCCGTACGTGGGGCGAAAACTTGGATGGACGCTAAGCCGTCGCCTGTTCTATGGCACACCATCAGCAATCGCTGTTCCCCTGTGCCTTCTTTGGGGTGCTGCACTGGCTTTTGGGTTCCGTCACATGGTCACTGGATTACACCCCAACGTAGTTCTGGCGACAATCGGCTTCATGGCAGGTGCCTACATTTCTATTCCTGACTATGGCATGGGAGATGTGTGGCAGTATCCTTTTGGCTCTGCTACGCGCCATGACATTGTTTCAAATTTCCCATTACTCACGTACGTACTGGCGTCAGTCGTGTTCTTCTTTGTGGTGAAGTGAAGGTGAACGGGTATCACGTGGGGAGTTGCGGCCTGTGGCATGGCTCCCTCTTTGAATCAACTTTCCGAAGCCACATGGTGTTCGAAGTCGGAGATAAATCGCATGGCGACGATTGAACAACCTGCTAGGCCAATACGCCGTTTTGAGTTGCTGATACTGCGACCGCTGAGTCTCGTTCTTCCGGTCGCAGTAGTTTTTTGCTTGGTGAAGACTGCATGGGGTCTCGCGGTTGTCATGACCGTGGGCTGGCTTGCTGTAGGCGCAATCGGACAGTCGCTTCCGCATCGTAAAGAGCATCCCGCTTCAGAATTGGCAAGCGGAGGGGAGTCGCGTGCAATTGATGGCACGCTCTCCTATGATGATGCTTATGCACTGGCAAAGGCGATACAACGTCTCACCCTCATCGTGGGCTTGGGGGCACTCTTCATAGGATGGAAGATTGGATTTCGCTGGTACTGGACTCTGGTGTTGGCGTTTGCCTCCTATTTCGTTGCTGGACTGCTGTCTGCTCTGTGTGCGGCGAAGAGCCCGGCGAAGCAGCAACTAAGTGAGATGTCTTTTGGGGTTCCCGATTGGACAGAAGAAGAGAAGCGGGTTCTGTTTGGGGACGGCACAAAGAGGCACAAGCCTGAAGTAGACGGTGACGAAGAGTAGGACTTTCAACGGCAAGAGATGTTTCAAGGAAGTAGCAGAGCCAAATTCCCATGAATATCAGCATGAAACCTGATTTCTTAAGCATCATAATTTCCCGCAAGGACATTGAGGCGGGAGACATCAGTGGGGCACTATCGTCATTGATGCAACTCTTGAACCCTGAGGCTGCAATCAGGTACTGCGAGAAGGTGGACATCGGCGTTCACGGCTACGATGATGACCCACGGGAACTGAACGAATTTCCAGAGGTTCGCGACTTCATCAACAGGCTCGATGAGAAGTTCCCGTATTGGTGCTACTTCCTGTCAAAGCGTGCCGGAGGGCTCGGGTTTATATTTTCTTGTTTTTGCCCACCGTATCTCACACCAGAATCTCGTGAAGGTATCTGGCTGGAGAGCATAGGTGAGTACCTGATGCGTCGAGGCTTCCCGGCGATGAACCACCTTTGCGAGGCCGCAGGATGCTCGGAATCCGAGATTGAGCGGATGACGAACAGAGTGATGGAGTACATCACCACGGCAGTGGACAGGAGTGAGCCGTGACCGCTCCCATCGAAACCCTGACGCCGGTCACAGGGCCGCGCGATGTCCCGACAGCGGCTCATACGCTGACGAGATTCTGAGCGTGCTTGACCCGATGCAGAAGACGATTGTTCACATCCCCAATGTGAACTCGCGGGAGAGCACGAGGGACAAGGTTAAAGAGGTCGAGCACATCATCGGGGAGATGGGTGAGTGGCAGGGCACAGGCCCGGCCACCGGCTTTCAGCTTGTGAAGATTCCCAGTGGCAAAGTTTTAAGAATCGCCGACCTCGTGGATGATGACCCGACGAGGCGTGACCGCGTGGTGAGCGCGTTGAAAGACCCCGCCCAAAAGTTCAACCGTGACCACGTGGACATCATCATTCCATCTCCGCTATCGGCGGAAAGTTGAATACCCTTCGCGACAAGGTGAGTTTGTCACGTTCCAAAGTAAAGTACAACGTTGCCTGAACGAACGGGTCTCTCTAGAAAAAATTTCCCTAAAATTGACTTCTATTTTCTGCCAAAGATAATAGAAGTATGGGTCAGGCAAACACAGAGAACGACATCATGACAGCAGTGGAAGTGGCCAAGCTACTTCGCTGTCACGTCGTCACTGTGAGGCTCTCAGCGGCGTCAGGGAAGTTACCCGGTAAGCAAGTCGGCAACCGCTGGAGGTTCAGCCGAGCGGCTCTGATGGCGTCTCTCAGCGGTTGCCGACCAAATAACTAGATGCGCAACTTTGAGGTAATCTCTTCCACAAAGGGACGCATATCTTCAACAGGCGTGCCCCCATATATGTTGGCAGTTGTGGAGATGTCGCTATGCCTCATCATGTCTTTCAGTTGTGACAGCGTTGCACCACCCTTAGACTGCCAAGACTTGTAGCTGTGACGGAAGGTGTGCCACCCAACCTTCGGTAGACCTATCTTGAGGGCCGCAGGTTTGATGTAGTCGTTCAGGATGGTATCGGCACTCCTGCAACCGCCAGTCACTGGAGACGGGAAGACCCACTCACTACCCTCCACCTTGTTGGCTTCAAGTAGGGCTAGGGTAGAAATCGGGAATGGCAACTCCCCTTCAGAGGCTTCAGACTTCGCCACATCCTTCAACCTGCTATGCGTGAACACTCGGTGAATAGAAAGCGTCTGAGCAGCCCGGTCGAAGTCACTCCACTGAAGAGCCACAACTTCTTCCACTCTGAGCCCCACAGACGCAGCAACCAAAACCATGTGGTCATACGGTCGAGGCAGAGCAGCAATAAGCGCGTTGACCTGCTCAATGGTCAACAGCACAGGCTTCTTATCGCGCTTGCTTGAGCCTTTGACCTTGACCAGAGTGATGGGGTTTACACCAGTTGGAATCATCTTCCAAAACATCGCCCGGTCAATGAGTTGTTTCATCAAACGTCGGGCTCTGCCTTTTGACGCAGAGGATTGAGGCTTCCCATCTTTCCGCTTGAGGGACTTTATCCAATCCTCAACAGCTTCCGCCTCAACCTGAGAGATGAGCGTGGCAGACCAGTGGGGCTCAAAGTGTACCTTCAGCATCGACCCATCTGTGTCTTGTGTGGATGGAGCCAGACCCGGCAAATACTTTTCCCGGTACTTCTTCATCAGCTTACCCATGGTGGGGATGGGAGTCTCAGGTACAAGCGGTTTCTCATCCTCAGATTTGTTCAGCAATTCAATACGCTGAGCAAGGTGCTGCCAGAGTGCCTTCTCCGTGTTGAACTTCGCCACCGGGAAACTCTCTTGATGCATGACGCCCTTGACCCTGTAACGCCACTCCCACACGTCCCCACTTTTCGCTCGTTTGGCACCCCTGCGAATGCTCCCACGTTGGTATACTTGGCTCATGGTCTTCGGTTCTCCAATCCGTTCGTCCAGTGCTTGGAACCCTACATCGGCTTGTGGGGATTTTAGCACTGTGGGGATGGTGGGGATGAAGAATTCAAGCAAGTACCTTGTAAATCAATAAGGTGCGGGAGTAGTTCAGTGGCAGAACGTCAGCTTCCCAAGCTGAATGTCGCCGGTTCGATCCCGGTCTCCCGCTCCATAAAATCAATGGTTTTCGAAGAGGCCAGGGAGTCTCTGCTCCTTTCTTTGCAGTTCCGCGATAGGCGAAATTGCCTCAACTGCGATTCCAGGAATGCGTAGGTCGCGAGTGCTTCCTCAGTCAGTGCGAAGCTTTCGCGCGGGATCGACGGACGCTGCGACTTGAGCGGGCAGGTGGCTTCTAGATAGCTTCACTCCGACCGTCCCTGCGCAAGAGGGGTGAAACGTGACTGAGGTGTTCGGCTTGGTTCCGAAGAGTTGACTCGCAACAAGGCTTCGTACTAAAACTGCTGCGGGAACACCGATGGTCACTCCGCGCGAGACGAGCATCAACGCCTCGTGGGGGTATCTTTCCGGCGATGCGGCTGCGCTCCTCGCCAAGTGCCGCGCGAATTTCAACCTTACCGGTTCTTCGATTCACCGTCTGTCATCAAGCCGTGCAGGCCGATGCAAGTGAGCAGCAGCGCTGTGAAGCCAAAGATCCCGCTATAGAAGCAACCAGCCGCAGCGGCGCTGCTGTGCTTCGGCTGGCTGTAGACTGTGCTGACTTAGAACAGCTTCAGCTTCGCGGCGATGGCCTCTCACGAATGTGCTTCAATTTTGATTGCCCGGCATTTTGCTTCGGTTGTTTCGCCTCGAGAATGGGGAAAAACAGGCAATCGTCTCAGTGTCCTCGCTGCTGCCGTCCCTCTTCCATCGGCTCGGGTGGCTGTCGCTCAAGGTGCTTTTGTCCGCGGCGGCCTAGGATCAGCATCGTCAGGCCGAAGGCCAGCAGCACGATGCCCCACCAGAGATTGGCGTTGATGCCCAGGCTGCGCGCGTAGAGGGCTGCGTCGCCATCGGTCTTCAAGCCAAAGAGGGTGAGGATCATGCCGGTCAGCGTAAACATCAATCCCAACGGAATGCGTAGATCGAGAATCATCTTCAGCCTTTCCCACTCAGTAAAAGAAAATGTTGACAGCGATAGCGCCCAGGAGAACGCCGATAGCCAGAGCCTCGGGGCGCTTCCACCAGGCGATGAGCGCGCGCGCGGGCTTGGGCGTGAGCGAGTGAACCAGCCCGACCAGTTCCGCCTCGGGCCGCGCTTCGGTCACGAGACTCACCACGACAGCGACGATGAAGTTCGTGCCGAAGGCGAAGATCGCGCCCCAGAAGTTCTGCGCCATGTCGCTGGGATAGTGGTGGAGGACAGTGATCCATCCGCCGTGGATGCCGGTGCGTGCCTCGATGGGCAGCGTGAGCCCGTGATGCAGCATCGCCGCCGCGGTGCCTGCGATCAGCCCGGCAAATGCGCCGTGGCCGGTGGCCCGCTTCCAGAACATGCCCAGGAGGAAGGTCGCAAAGAGCGGGGCATTCACAAACGAGAAGACCAGTTGCAGCGTGTCCATGATGTTGTTGAAGTTGATCGCCGCATACGCGGTCGCAATCGAGAGCAGAATGCCGCCGACCGTGGCCCATCGTCCCACAGCCATGTAGTGCCGGTCGCTGGCGCCCTTGCGAATGTAGGACTGGTAGAGATCGTAAGTAAATACAGTATTGAAAGCCGTTACGTTGCCTGCCATGCCGCTCATGAAGCTGGCCAGCAGCGCAGTGAGGCCGAGGCCGAGAATGCCCGTCGGAAAGAAGTGTAGCAGCATATTCGGCGTCGCCATGTCGTAGTCGAGCAACGGCTGGCCGCTGGCGGTCAGCATTGGCTTGCCTGTGACCGGGTTGATTTTTGCTGGAACGAGTCCCCGGCCCTGCTCGACCTGCTGCGAGACAATAGTGGTGTCGTGATAGATGACGCGGTTCACTGTGCGAACGGTTGTCGTCGTATGCGGCGTAGGCAGGCCGATGGCCAGCAGTCCCGGCAAGATCACCAGGAAAGGAAAGACCATTTTGGGGATGGCGGCGATCAACGGCACGCGGCGCGCGGACTCCATGTTCTTCGAGGCCATGGCCGTCTGGATGACGAGGAAATCAGTGCACCAGTAGCCCGAGCCGAGGACGAAGCCCAGCCCCATGCCAAGGCCGATAATCTCGATGCCCATCGGGTTGGTGGAGGCGTGGGCCACGCCCTTCCACTCGTGCATGTAGGCCATGGGGACGGATGCCTTGAGGCCGCTCCAGCCGCCGATGTTGCGCAGGCCGAGAAGCACCAGCGGCAGAAAGCCGGCAATGATGAGGAAGAACTGCAGAACCTCGTTGTAGATGGCGCTGGTGAGCCCGCCAAGGAAGATGTAGAGCAGCACAATGGCCGCCGAGAGGACGATTGAAAATGTAAAGATGCCCTCTGGCGCGAGGCCCAGCGCGTGGAAGAGTCCGTCGAAGACGTGCAGCGCCTGGATCAGCCGCGCCATCGCATACATCGAGATGCCGGAGCTGAAGACGGTCATCACCGCGAATGAGCAGGCGTTGAGTGCGCGGGTCTTTTCGTCGAAGCGCATGCGGAGAAACTCTGGGACGGAGCGCGCCTTCGAGCCGTAGTAAAAAGGCATCATGAAGATACCCACGAAGATCATTGCAGGAATGGCGCCGATGCCGTAGAAGTGGGCCGTCTCGAGGCCATACTTGGCGCCCGAAGCGCCCATGCCGATGACCTCTTGAGCGCCGAGGTTGGCGCTGATGAAGGCCAGGCCGCAGATCCATGCGGGCAGCGCGCGGCCGGCCTGGAAGAAGTCCTTGCTGGTCTTCATCGAGCGCTTGAGGGCAAAGCCGATGCCCAGCACAAAGGCGAAGTAGAGCAGCATGATCAGCCAATCGATATAGGTGAGGTTCAGCACGCGGGCTCCTTGGGCAGCGGCAAGCTACGGCAGCATTCGAGGATGTTTCGAAGCGCCCAAAACAACTTTACGCAGTCGGGCGTGGGCGAGTCCAGCAAATCGTGAAAATGTTTACATTCACATCCACTTCCGCACCTCGCACCACTGACTTGCAATAGAAGTAAGCAAATGCTAACCTTGTCGGTATGGTCGCTCAACGAATCGCTGAAGAACCTTGCAAGTCGCCGTCTTATGTGTCGGAAGGCGATGCTCCTGCCAAGCAACGAATTCTAGCCGCGGCACTTCACCTCTTTGTGCGAGACGGCTTCTGCGAGACCAGTATTCGTGACATCGCAAGGGAGTCGGGATTCAGCAACCCTGCGCTCTTCAAACACTTCGAGAGTAAGGAGGCGGTGGCAATCTTTCTTTTTGAGTGCTGCTATCTCCAGCTCTACCACCTGATTGCGCAAGCGACTGCATCGAACGAATGCTTTGCGGTCAGGCAGCGCGCCGCGATCAACGCCTTCCTCGACGCCCTGGACCGGGAGATGGACAGTGTTCTTTACGTCCAGGAGACCTTACGTCATTTCTGGTCAAAAATGCCGGAGCGCGTTCGGAAGCACTCGATTTTGGCTGAGGTGAGGAAGATGCTCGAAGCCGGACGCAAAGAGGGGATCGTAACGGGCGCAATCGACATCCGGTTGCTGACGAATGCGTGGCTTGGAACGCTACAGCAATTTGCCCGCATGCGCTACTACGGAGAGTTTCAAGAGCCGTCATCCACCATGGCGACGGCCTTGGAAGAACTTCTGACCAAGATGGCAGCGACATAATTTTATTGCCTGGACGGTTAGCGAACGCCAACTCAATAATTGCAAAATTGTTTCATGCACTCGGAGGAAAACGAATTGAAGATACCAAAGATCCATGCGATTCGCACCGGATTGGTGCAAGTTCGTCGCCCACAGATGGAGGCGCGCGGAAAAGGGATCTCCCGTATCACCAATATGCTCTTTGACGACGAATGGTCGGTGTGGAATCCGATCTACTCGTGGCTGATCGAGCATGACGAGGGGCTTATCCTCGTCGATACAGGAGAATCTTGCAGGGTGCATGAAAGTGGCCACCATCCCAGTTGGCACCCTTTTTACCGGCGGGCCGTGCGCTTCTCTGTACATCCCGACGAAGAGATCGGTCCGCAGCTTCGGGCGCTAGGAGTCGCCGCACGGGATATTCGGCAGGTCGTGTTGACGCATCTTCACACCGATCATGCGGGAGGGTTGATTCACCTTACCGGAGCAAAGGTCTGGGTTTCCGCGACAGAACTGAAGCGGGCCGGCGGGTTGGGAGGAAAAGTGCAAGGCTACCTGCCTCACCGATGGCCAAAGTGGTGGAATCCGGAGCCGATCCATTTTGGACCGCGGCGTGTGGGACAGTTTCAGCAGAGTATGCCGCTCACAGAACGTGGCGACGTACTGGTTGTTCCTACGCCTGGACACACACCGGGGCACGTCTCAGTGGTGGTTCTGGGAGATCCGTCGTTCTTTTTAGCTGGCGACGTGAGTTTCACTCAACAGCTTCTGCTCGACGGCAAGGTTGGCGGCGTAACGCTCGACGATGCCAGCGCTCTGGAGACGCAAGCCCGCATTCTGGCTCTTGGCGCGGAACGCCCGTTGGTCTATTTGCCAAGCCATGACCCGGATGCTGAGGAGAGGCTAAAGCAGCAGACAAGACTCCCGAACAGGGCCAGAGATGGTTGAGGCAGATGCGGGGCTAATCGTGAATTCGTGCCTGCGGAGATGAAAGCAGTTCCCTCTGTCTCCGACGTTTACACTGGAAGTGCATGATTCCCACACTTCAATGGACCCCTGAAGGCGTCCGCTTTATCGATCAGACCAAACTCCCGCTGGAAGAGAGCTATGTACTCGCCGCCACCTATGAAGAAGTGGCCGAGGTGATTGTCACCATGGTTGTTCGCGGCGCGCCGGCGATCGGCGTCTCGGCAGCCTATGGCGTCGCGCTGGGCGGACTGCGCACGAAGGCCACGACGGCAGCCGAGTTTGCGCCGGAGTTCGAGCGGATTTGCGTGCGGCTGGCTGGAACGCGACCCACGGCGGTGAATCTTTTCTGGGCCATCGACCGCATGAAGAAGGTTTTTGCCGGACTGATGGCCGAGGACGCAACCCTCGACCAGATCAAAGGAATTCTTCTCGCCGAGGCGCATGCGATGTACGAGGCGGACATCGCCGCCTGCAAGAGAATGGGAGCCTATGGGGGAGTCTTGCTTCCAGATGAAGGCGGCGTTCTCACTCACTGCAACGCAGGCGCTCTGGCTACCTGCGGCTACGGAACCGCGCTCGGCGTCATTCGCTCGGCGGTTGAGCGGGGCAAGCGGATTCATGTTTATGCCGACGAGACGCGGCCCTTCCTGCAGGGTGCGCGGCTCACTGCCTGGGAGCTGATGGCCGACAAGATTCCTACGACGGTGATCTGCGACAACATGGCCGCCAGCCTGATGCGGGCCGGGCGCATTCAAGCCGTCGTGGTCGGCGCGGATCGCATCGCCGCCAATGGAGACACGGCCAACAAGATCGGCACATATAGCGTTGCGATTCTGGCGCACGAACATGGAATTCCGTTTTACGTCGCCGCGCCCTGGTCCACCATCGACCTGGCGACCGCGACAGGCGAAGGGATTCCCATCGAGGAGCGGCCCGCCATCGAAGTCACGCACCACGGTGGCAGGCAACTCACTCCCAACGGAGTGGGGATCTGCAACCCGGCCTTCGACGTCACGCCGGCCAAGTACGTTACAGCCATCATTACCGAACGTGGGGTGCTGCGCGCGCCGTACGGCGGGTCGCTGAAGGCGATGGGAATGAAATCGAAGTAGCGGTTTCTTCGTATCCCGCTCTTTCGCCAAAAAGAAGGCGAAAGAGTGGGGCACGGTGATTCGTTAGCGTTGAGGGTGGTTTATCGCTTAGCCTGCGCCGTCTTGGCCGCTGTGAAGGCGATTTTGGGCCGATCGGCGAGGGTGATTGCAGCCGGGACCGTCTCGGCGTGGCTGCCCCGCTTGACCTGATTGTCTGTCAGCGTGACCGTTCCCTTAGCGATCTCGGCATTGCCGCTCCAAAGGTCAAAGTGCGCGAGAACCGAAGGGATTTGGCCTGAAACGGAGGATTCGGTAACCGTTCCACGCTTCCAATCGAAGTGAAGAGAGCCATTGGCTGAGGCAGCCAGGTCGTCACCCGTGAAGCCCACCAATTCAATCTTTCCGTTTCCGTCAAGGACGCCGCCCGAGGATCGCAGCCCCAGCAGTTGTCCAACGGCCTGCGGGCTGAGCTTTTCAAATCGGCCCTCCAGCGAATAGGAAGGCTTGTCCTTGGCTGTTTGGGCAGCGCGAAAGCTCCCCGTTCCGTGGACGCGCCCGCCGAGCAGCGTGGCGTCGAAGCCGATAATCTCGGCTCCGTCGGCGATCGTCGCCACAGTTGCCACAGGCTGGCGAAGTGTCACCGGTCCCAACACCAGCGAATCAGCCTTCACTGTTCCTTCCAGGTGCGGCCACGGCGGCGCGGTCGTGGGACGGAGACGTTCGATAAGGGTAGAGAGCAACGTGCTCCGCTCCTGCGCGCCCAGAAATGCGGTTTGAATCACGGCGGCGTCGAGCGCGCCCAACTGGATTTGAAAACGCGGCGAGCAAATCTGGGGCGCCTCGCATACCGCAGGAAACGAAATGCTGGCCGTTCCCTTCAGCGGTCCATAGGAGAAGACAACCGGGTCCCAGCGAAGTTGACCTGCGCCCAGGTGGAGCGTGGCCTGGGAGATCTCCACGTGGTTGGCCAGGTAGTCGGCCTTCCAATTGGCGTTGCGCAGGGTCACGCTTCCGGTGAGGCTGTCGGCGGGCGGCGCTGCCACGGGCGCTGCGACCGATACGCTGTCCGACGAAAGGGCTTCAACCAGCCTTTGGGCGGGCATCTGGACCGCTGGCGGAGTTGGCATCCAGGGCCCCCCGGCGGCAAGGTCCAAGGAGACGGGATCGCCGGCCAACGCGTCCAGAATATTGGCGTCGGCGAAGCCGGCAATGTGCGCAATTTCCCTGGCCCTCCGGAAGGAGGCTTGGCCGCGCAGTGTGAGCTGGTAGCCAGAAGGAGCCAAGCGCATGTAAACCATGAGCGGGCTAACGCCGGCATCGGGAATATTCACCGTTGCTGCCAACGCCTGGGAATCGGCTGGCGCCGGGCTTTCGTTTGCCGGCGCCGGCTCGAGCAGCAGCTTGGCAACTCGAATCGGTGTGCTGAGGCCGTTTCCGCTCAGCTGAAAGCCCTCGATGGCAATGCCTCCGGTGAGAGGCCTTTGAGCCTCTGGAGAAATGTTCGCAGAGCGGAGTCGTCCATGGCGGGCGTGCGGCCCGAGCGGAGCCTGGACCGGCGTTACTTTGACCTCCGCGCCAGGAGCGTATGTGAGTTTGCCTGTCGCAGATCCTGCGACGACAAGGCCGGGAGCAAAGCCGCTGCGCACGGTGCGCAAAGCGTCCAGAAAAAGGGAGACGGAAACTCGATCAAGCTCGGTGGAGAAGCGCGGCTCGTCGCCCTGGCCGGAGAGACTGCCCGGGAGGCTTCCGGTCAGGCGGATGTGTCCATCGCCGAGCGGGGAGTCGCAGACCAGATTGTCGATGCCGCGGGCCGTGAAGTGGGCGACGAACCCGCAGTTGGCGTCGAAATCCATCGGCTCGGCGGGGGCAAACTCCTCGCGGTGAACTCCGGTTGCGCGCAATCGGGTCTTGATCTGGGCAGTATCCGCAGTTCCGTCGAATTGGAGTTGTCCGGTGAGATCGCCCCGCCAGCCGGGATCCGTGCCGAAGACCAGGCGCGTAAGCTGGCCAAGCTGCGCCGCGCGCCATTCCAGGTCGAGATGCACCGGCATCTGGCGAAGTTCCGGTGCACGGTGCATCTCCGCCTCCAGACGAACGACTCCGGTGTCGGCTTGTTCAATGCTGAGGTCGGTGCGAGCCGGCTGGCCGCGCAGCCGCAGTTGCCAGTCGCCCGGACTCTGCTGCCAGAGAGAAATGTCGGCGTCGATCAGGGAGAACGGCAGTTTCTCCTCGCCGCTCTTGAGATTGATGCGCGAGTTTGTGGCCTGAAGATAGGGCAGCGGAGCGGACTTATTTGTGCTGCCCGATCCGCCGCCTGCGGATTGGTCCTGCGCCGTGGCCGTGCGAAGCAGCGAGTCGAGGTTCCAGCGGCCGGGCCCGGCGCGCACTACATTCAGACTTGCCTCATCGACGCTGATCGTGTCGATCTCCAGCCGTCCGCGCCATAACGAAAGCAGGCGAATCGAGGCTGCCACTGTGTTGGCGTGAAGCACCGGCTCGGCGCCATAGGCGGGGTCTTCGTCAACGGTGAGATCGGTGAGCAGAAAACCCGGCCGTGGCAGCAGACGCACCTCGACAGACGAGAGGCGCACCGGACGGCCTAACGACTCGGAGATGAGATGAGTGATGCGGCTCTTGTAGCGGCTCACGCTCACGTACGGAGGCACAAAAACGAATGCCAGAAGGACCGTCACTGCCGCAAAGGCGAGCCAGAGCCGCTTGCGCTTTCGTTGCCGGAGTTGTTCATCTTCGATCATGGTCTTGTCGTCAGGGGTCAGAGATCAGAGATCAGGGACCAGAACTGTGGTTTGCGCTTAGAGTTCGAGCTTCATGTGTCAAGTCTATGAGCATTTCACTGATCGCTGATCTCTGTTCTCTATCATCTCACCGGATGCAGGGTCCGGCTCCAGCGAGTCTCGGTAAAGAAATGCAGCGCAACGTGGCCCATCCAGGCCAGAGAGTTGCCGATGCCGGACTGTTCCAACTGGCGATCGGGCGTCTCAAACGACCAATAGTTGAAGAGCGGCCGGCCCATGATGTTTTCCCTGGGCACAAAGCCCCAGTACCGCGAATCCAGACTGTCGTGCCGATTGTCGCCCATCATGAAGTAAAAGCCTGGTGGGACCACCAGGTCGCCGTCCTTGATGTGATTGGGAAAGTCGATTGCCCAGGTCTCGGGAGTGCCTAGGTTAGGATCAGGGGTGGAAACCGGGGCAACGGAGGGAAATTCGTCCAGAAAGTCCGTATGATTATCCGGCGTTGTCGGTTGGGCATGGGGCTGCTCCTGGGCCACTCCATTCAGGATCACCATGCCGTTGCGCAAGTGAATATGGTCGCCGGGAACGCCGATCAGCCTTTTCACCAGGGTCATATATTCGCCATCCCCGGCTTGCACGGGCTTGTGGAAGACCACGATGTCTCCGCGCCTGGGCTCGCGGTAGTGCACCAGCGGCATCCACTTTGTGGGCGGGGAGAGAGTGATCTGGTCAACCACCAGGTGGTCGCCCACTAGCAGGGTGTTTTTCATCGAGCCGGATGGAATGACGTAGTTCTGCCCCAGAAAGGTGAGGATGAAGAGGCCAATGACCAGGATGGAGCAGATGCTTGCCAGCGCCTCAAAGGGAGTCTCTTCCACATTGTTTTGAGGGGCGAGTTGTTCCGGCGGCGCGTCTTTCATCTTCATCGAAAACTTAGCACCTTCTGATCGTGCAAATGCCACAGCAGGATTTCCGCGGTTCATCTCACCAGATGGAAAGTCCGGCTCCAGCGGGTCTCGGTAAAGAAGTGCAGTGCGACATGGCCCATCCAAGCCAGGCTGTTGCCGATGCCGGTCTGCGAATACTGTTCTTCCGGTGTCACAAACGACCAGTAGTTGAAGAGCGGCCGGCCCATAATATTCTCCCGGGGCACAAAGCCCCAGTAGCGCGAGTCGAGGCTGTTGTGCCGGTGATCGCCCATCATGAAGTATTTGCCGGGCGGGACCACAAGGTCGCCGTTCTCAAAATGATTGGGAAAGTCGACCGCCCACGCCTCGGTGGCGCTCGGATTCATCGCCGGAGGAATCGACGGAAACTCGTCGAGATACTCCTTCTCGCTTGGATTGCCATCGGAATTGTCTCCATCCTTGGGTAGATTCTGCGCGATTCCGTTGAGAATCACAACGCCATTGTGCAGATGAATATGGTCGCCGGGAACGCCGATCAGCCGCTTCACCAGAATCAGATACTGCGGATTTCCATCCGCATCCAGATCGGGTACAGGCTTGATGAAGACCACAATGTCGCCGCGCCTGGGCTCGCGGTAATGCACGAGCGGCATCCACTTGGTGGGCGGAGACAGGGTGACGCGATCCACCACCAGGTGGTCGCCCACGAGCAGCGTGTTTTCCATCGAGCCGGAGGGAATGACGAAGTTTTGCCCCAGGAAGGTCAGGATAAACAGGCCAATGACCAGAATGGAACAGATGCTCGCCAGAGCCTCAAAGGGCGTCTCTTCCACCCGTTCTTCAGCAGGCTGTGGAGCTGATTGGGCTTCTGGGGGCGTCTTTGGAGTGGGCGGTATTTTCTTCGTCATCCTGTTCTCTTTGGAGAGGTACGCAACAGCGGCTGCACGAGTTCACACCCGAAGGCGCGCTAGTGTACTACATGAAAGATGCGCTTCCAGCGGGCGAAGGCTGAGAGCCGTGCCGAGAGCTGACTGTCGTGTCCGAGTCTATCATCTGAAGCTTGCTGTGCGGCCTGTTGCACATCGGTCGTGGAAGGCCGGGAGAGCGAGAAGTAGATCACCAGCGGCCGGGCCACAATCTGCTCCCGCGAGACAAATCCCCAATAGCGGGAGTCCTTGCTGTAGTTACGGTTGTCGCCGAGAACAAAATACTCACCCTGGGGCACCATCAGTTCGCCATCGCGGGTGAGCCTCTGCATCTGCTGCCACCAGAGCGGCTCGATATTGGGGTCGGTGTAGATCGTGGCAGGAAATTCATCGCGAAAGGGATTGCGGGCGGCCGGTTCAAAGACAGCGTAAGGCTCATCGAGAGGCGCTCCATTTACACTGACGCGCCCGTCGGCGATGCGCAGCCGGTCTCCGGGGATTCCCACCACACGCTTGACCAGAAACGGCGGCTGCGAGTGATAGAAAAAGACAATATCGCCGCGCGCAACTTCTCGATAGGGCATGATCCAGCGGGACAGAATGCCTGCCGGGGCGAAGACCTGCTTGTTGACGAGTAGAAAGTCGCCAACCAGCAGGGTATGCTCCATGCTCTCGGAGGGGATGAGATAGGGCTGCAAGACAAAAGCAAGAAGAAACAGCGCCACCACCACCGTCCGGAGGAGCGACGCGAATGCCTCGGGTACTGTGGGCAGATGGAGCCGCAGCAACTCAAGCCACCGCCAGAGCGCGCCGGGCTCTTGAGAGGGAATGCTCATTCCTCTGCTGGTTCCTCCCCTTCGGCGTCCGGAATGACCGTGACAGTTCCGTTGGCTTTCGGTGGTTCAGCCTGGAGCCGTGCAAGAGCTCGCCGCGCGGCGTCCTGCTCGGCATTCTTCTTGGTGCTTCCCATGCCGCGAGCCAGTTGCTTTCCCGGTTCTCCTTCTGTCATCTTCAGCCGGACCTCAACCAGAAAGCGCTTGCGGTGATCCGGGCCGCTTTCGCTCTTGACATGGTAGACAGGCACCCCGGCGCGCGAGGCTTGCAGGTGTTCCTGCAAAGCCGATTTGAAGTTTCCCAACGCCTCTCCGGAGTTCAACTCCCTGGCCAATTGCTCGGCCGCTTCGCCCATCACCCAGCGGTGGACAAAGGCTCTCACCGGATTCAGTCCGCCATCGATGAAGAGTGCGCCGATGACGGCCTCCATCGTGTTCGAGAGCACGGTCGTCTTGCGCCGCAGGCCGCTATGCTCCTCGCCACGGCTGAGGCGCAGGTGGCTGCCCAACCCGACTGCCTCGGCAACCTCCGCCATGTGTTTGCGGCTCACCAGCAGAGCCCGAACCCTGGTCAGCTCGCCTTCATGCCACTCCGGGTGGCTCAGATACAACGCCTCAGCCGTCGCCAATCCCAGAACGGCGTCACCCAGAAATTCGAGGCGTTCATTATTCCCGGTTCCAGCGGGCTCGCGTATGCCGTTGGCGGCAAGCTGCTCGCCGGCGGCCAACTCATGCGCCGCCTGTTCATTGGCTAACGACCGATGCGTCAACGCGCGCAGGAGCACTTCGGGGTCTGCAAAGCGATGCCCGAGCGTCGCTTCCAATTCTGCAAGAGTGGCTTCCAAATGTTCCTCGATCGTCTTCCCCGGGGCCACACTGAGAACTGGGTTCATGACCCGAGAGATGCCCTATTCACATGATTGGACGTTTTGCGCTGCTTAGTAGTCTCCTGAGTGGCGGGATCACCTTGGAGTTACCGTCCCGTTGGGCCATGAAGCTTCCGGCTTTTCTCCTTGGGGCTTGCCAGGATTGGACGGGTTCGTCAGGGGCTTCTCGGGCGCGTCGTCGTTGCCATCTTCGTCGCAACTGTGACCCTTGACGGCATACGCGGCCTTGACGCCGCGCTCGGCGGCCAGACGAGTATCCTGTTGCCCGTCGCGGACCTTCAGCGCCTCCTGATACTCGGCGAGGGCCTGGTCGCGCTTGCAGTCCAGGTCCAGCATACGGCCCAGGTAGATATGCGACCAGGAAAGAAGGCGCGGGTCCTTGCTGGCGGCCAGCGTCTTCTGGAATCCATCGATGGCCTGATCGGGATGACCGGTGAGAATCGCCGCCCTGGCCAGAATGAACTCGGCGCGGGAGCCGGTGGCTGCCTCCTCCAGCTCATTGAAGGAGTCAGAGTGCATAGTGAGCGCCTGGCGGGCCATAGCGCTGGCCGTGGCCACGTCGCCGGCCGCGAGCCGCGCCTCGGCCAGATCCAATCCGGTGAGCTTGCGCGGTTTGCTGCGCGAGAGCACATCTTCGTCGGCTTCTTTGTCGAAGTCGATCTGGCGGGCGCGGTGCACCTGTTGGTCCACATCCATGCTGTAGACCATCTCGCCGATGGTGTCGCGCAGGCTGGCAGGGTCCTTTTCAAACTGGAGCAATTGCTCATAAAAGTACTGTGTCAGCACGAATCCCTGGCTCATGTCGTGGCGCATCGCCGCCAGGCGGACTGCTTCCATCTTCTGCTGGACCACCGTTCGCTCGTGCTCGTAGCGCGGCATCTCCGAGCGGTCCGCATTGGCCGGGATCTTGTACTCGGGAATACCGGTGTCCATTGTGCGGGCCTCGATGGCCTTGATGAGGCACTCGATGGCCAGCGGTACGGTGTCGGAGCGGTAGCGGTATTCGAGAGGAGCCTCGCGCACTTCCTTCAGGATCGGCTGCATGCGGTCGACGGCGTTGGCTCGCGTAAGGAGCAGCGGCTCGATCACGTAGTGCAGGTAGGTATGCCGCACGTCGTTCATGCGAATGGTTCCGTTAACCGGCGAAACCACCACCACATAATCGGTGCCGTAGATGCGGGCGTTGACTGTGCGCGGAGAGAGCATCGGCTCGGTGACGACGATGAACCTCCGCCCGCTGTAGGTCTCGGCAGGCATCTTGAGGTAAAAATCGGTGGAAACGATCATCTTCGACAGCGAATCGTGGAGACGGTCGGCCTCGGCGTCGTAGGTGTGGTGCACCGCCAGCCAGATGCCGTGCAGATCGACAGCGGAGGCAAAGTCCCGGAGCAGAGGCACGATTTCGGCAACCTGAGTCGAGTCGGGAGGCATCTCGGTCAGTTCGGCCGAGATCTCCAGTTCCGGCGGCGGCGTCAGATAAAGCGCCAGCGAAATGTACTGTGCGATGTCGCGCACTCCGCCCGTCATGCGGTGCTGGGCGATATAGAGGCAGACCTTGTCTCGTTCAGCGCGGGCATTCTCGCTCTTGGTGAGCGCCAGATTGATCTCATCCCGGACCTGCTTGCGAACCGGAGCGCTCTCTTCCAGGCCCTCATCGTAACCGCAGGCATTCAGCGCCGCGGCCATGACAAACACCGGCTCGGAGCTGACCAGCGAGATGGTAGGACCGGCAGGATCGACCAGCGAAGGCGCCTTTTCTTGCACAAATCCCTGCACAGAAGAGGAGGTCTGACCCTTGCCCGAAGGCGCGGCAGAGCTGCTGCTCGAGGACTGGGCTCGGGCAGAGGCAAGCGGAATACATGCCAGCAGGCAAAGAAAGGCGACTGATAGATCAGCGGAGATCTTAGATGCTCTGAACGTCATGGAGAACCCTGTCTAATTCTAGACGCTATAACAGGGCCTTAGGATAGGAACTCACCAATCCATGTGCATAGAGACTAAGGAATTGATCTAGAGGGTAGCTGCCAGAGCCGGAAGGCGACACTCGTGACTGGTCTCGTAAAGAGAGAGCAGGCGTTGCCGCATCAGGTAGTAGGCCGAAGAGGCCTCCTGGGCGTGGAGGGGGAGGGTCAAACGGAAGTGGCGCATCAGCCGGAGCGGAACCAGGCCCCACTCAACGCGGCGGATCGCGCGGCGCAACAATGCCGCGTCGTGCCTCATGCGCTCGGTGACGATCACGGCTTCATCGAAATTCCATCGCTGCGCATAGGCGGCCAACTCGAGCATGATCTCCGCATTCTCGCGCATCTTCTTCAGGCCTTCGTAGCCGCCTAGTGACTTCCAGATCTGGTCAGGCTCCAAGTCGATCTGCCCGCGGTGCGGAGTCAAATAATCCAGCGCAACCTCTGTGACTCCGGCGAAATCGACACGTTGAAGCTTGGCGACCAGATCGTGCCATTCTCGCTGAGAACTCTTGCGCGAGGAGTTTCTGTCGAAGAGCACAGCTCCTGCCAAGGCGCACAGGATAACTCCAAACACGAGATAGGAGAGCGCGAAGGTCATCTCAAGCATGTTACCTCTGAGCATTCACCGTGTCAAGGTCCATTTTTATTCGCCTGTGCAAAGCTTGGATGTAATTGCTTAACTCTGGAGAAATTGGCTGCCTCGCCGGCTCCTCCAGCCAGAATTGAACCGCCCAGTAGCTAAGAGCGGCCACATAGGCGACCATTCTCACATGCTCGAGGGCACTAAAGTAACGTTGGGCACCGAAATAGCTGTGTAGCCCATCCACCAGGATCGCGACCACTGCCCAAATCGTCCACCCATTGCCCAGCGCCATTACATGGTTGCGCCAGCCCAGTCCCAAGCTCTTCGAGGTCCGGGTCAATACAGCGATTAGCTCGCAAACCACCAGACTAGTAAAGAGGTTACCCTGCACATCGAGGCGCCCCAGCAGGCTGGCGGCAGGAGGCGATACCAGCCACGGCAGCGAAGCGGCCAGCAAAATACCCACCGTGCCCCACAAGATAAATGTCTTCCTGGCGTCCCGGACCCAGGTCCCAGTTGGCCGCATTACGATGCGCGCAATCTCCCAGATCACACCGAGTTGCAGAACGAACTCAAAGAGTACGCAAGTCCAGTAGATCTCCGAATACCACCACTGAGAGCCTATTCGGCCAATGGTCGAGAGGAGCGGCGCCATCACCGTGTCAAAACCCATGTACGCGGTGAAGACAGGAAAACTCTTCCACCTGTGTCGAAACAAAAGAACGGCGAACACAGCTGCCGTGCCCAGTGAGGTAGACCCAACGAACAGCCAATCGAATGCCGAAAGGTTCATTCCACCTCACCGCTTCTATTCTCTCCGGTCTCATCGGCCGTAAGAGAACGAAATTATAGAATTTAGCTCGCCAGATTCGTTCCCGGAGGAGGCGGAAGCGGAATCGTCGGAGCCGATAACGCCAGGTTCGTTCCCGGAGGAGGCGGAAGCGGAATCGTCGGAGCCGACAACGCCAGGTTCGTTCCCGGAGGAGGCGGAAGCGGAATCGTCGGAGCCGATAACGCCAGGTTCGTTCCCGGAGGAGGCGGAAGCGGGATCGTCGGAGCCGATAACGCCAGGTTCGTTCCCGGAGGAGGTGGAAGCGGGATCGTTGGTGCCGATAGAGCAAGGTTCGTTCCCGGAGGAGGCGGAAGCGGGATCGT